>Ga0206679_10001030_pt1 | contig 23219 bp, 20 predicted proteins | sample M110012015metaG_FD_155464 | JGI IMG/M metagenome (GOLD analysis project Ga0206679, IMG submission 155464) | Ammonia-oxidizing marine archaeal communities from Monterey Bay, California, United States - M1 100m 12015 | ecosystem: Environmental > Aquatic > Marine > Intertidal zone | place: USA... | reverse complement strand
AACATGTCCAAACTGGGATCGGACAGCCTCCCGATTTTTCGTGAAGACGGCAAGGTGATGAAAGGCCCAAATTATTTCCGCCCAGATATTTCGACCATCCTGACCAAATCTGGACCCCTTTTCAAATCGATAGAAGGGGTTGAGACCGAACATAAATGAAGTCTTTTAAGCAAGGTTTAATGGTGAGAGCGCTTAAAAGAGCGAAAGCAGGAAAACCTAATATGTTCAGTCGGATTATGCAAGAGGTAGTTCCATTTAATAGGCCTCATAGAATTTCAGTTACAGAAATTTCTCCCAAAGGATGCATAGTGAGTATTCCATATCGTCGTCGCAACCTAAATCATCTTGGGACAATGCACGCTTGTACTATCGCAGCAGCGGGAGAATACGTATCAGGACTTAACGTAATCGAAGCTTTCGACATAAGTGAATTTAGGTTGATACTGAGCCGTTTAGAAGTGGATTACATTAGACGACCTATAGGGAGTTGCACAGCAAAAAGCAGTTGGCCAAATGAGATGCTTGACAAATTGAAAACTTCACTAAAATCTGAAGGAGTTGCGAAATTTGCATTGACTGCAAAGTTGATAGATTCAAAATCTGAGCACGTAGCAACCACCACTTCGCACTGGCAAGTGAAGTCTTGGGAGAAAGTGCGTAAGAGGGCGCAAGCTTAGTATTCTCTTAGTTATATTTGCGTGTCATGATTGAAATCACTCTGCCCGACGGGTCTATAAAAAATGTTGAAGAAGGAACTACAGCATTAGATATCGCTACTAACATAAGCGAAGGGTTAGCAAGAAATGTACTTGCAGCGGAAGTAGCAGGGGAGGTAGTTGACCCTCAAAGACCTATTACGGAATCTTCTTCATTGAAACTCCTTACCTGGAACGACCTAGAAGGCAAGAGTACGATGTGGCATAGTTCTGCCCATCTTTTAGCCGAGGCGTTAGAGTCTATGTTTGATGGAATCAAGTTTTGGGTGGGACCACCTGTAGAGTTTGGCTTTTATTATGATGTAGATTTCGGAGAACACACTTTTACAGATGCTCATATTCCAGATGTAGAGAAGAAGATGTTAGAACTTGCTAGGGAGAAAAACCCCTTTATCCGCAATTCTATGAGTAAGGAGGATGCGATTTCATATTTTAAGGAAAAGGGAGATGAATACAAGCTTGATTTGCTTGATAGGCTTGAGGATGGAACGATTACTACTTACACCCAAGGAAATTTCACAGACCTTTGCCGCGGACCTCATATTCCTCATACAGGTTTTGTGAAAGCAGCTAAAATCACTGCAATTGCTGGAGCTTATTGGAAGGGTGATGCGAATAACAAGCAGCTGACTAGAGTTTATGCAATAACCTTCCCGAAACAGAAAGAACTTACAGCCTATCTTGAGATGGTTGAGCAAGCAAAGGCTCGTGACCATAGGAAGCTTGGGAAGGAATTGGATCTTTTTCACTTTAGCGAAAGAGTAGGGCAGGGCTTGCCACTTTGGTTACCTAAAGGTGCTGATTTAAGGAATAGGTTAGAGAATTTTCTTAAGGAAGCCCAAAGAAAATCTGGCTACCAACCCGTAATAACACCCCACATAGGTTCTAAGGATCTGTATGTAACCTCAGGGCATTACGCGAAATATGGTGAGGACAGTTTCCAGCCCATAAAAACGCCATCTGACGGAGAAGAGTTTCTATTAAAACCTATGAATTGTCCGCATCACTGTGAGATTTTCAAGGCAAAACCTCGTATATACAAAGATTTACCAGTGAGATTTGCAGAGTTCGGCACAGTGTATCGTTACGAACAAAGTGGAGAATTACACGGACTTACAAGAGTTCGAGGTTTTACTCAAGATGACGCCCATATTTTCTGTACTAACGAACAAGTAAAGGAGGAGGTGAGTAATGTAATAGACCTCGTACTATACATCTTCAAGACCCTCGATTTTAAAGATTTCATAGTTCAGATCAGCTTACGCGATGCTGATAAACCAGAGAAGTACATCGGTTCAGATGAAAATTGGGAGAAAGCGGAGACTGCGATTCGCGAAGTTGCTGCAAGTAAAAATCTCGAGACTATCGTTGAGTATGGCGAAGCTGCATTCTACGGTCCTAAGCTCGACTTTATGGTGCGTGATGCTATTGGAAGGACTTGGCAATTGGGTACAGTCCAAATAGATTACAATCTTCCTGAACGTTTCGAACTTGAGTACATCGGTTCCGATAACGCAAAACATCGTCCGGTGATGATTCACAGGGCGCCTTTTGGCTCTATGGAACGTTTTGTCGCCATTTTAATAGAGCATTGTGCGGGTAAATTCCCACTTTGGCTCACCCCAGAACAGGCGCGAGTGCTAGCATTGTCAGATAAATATAATGATTATGCTGAAGAAGTTTCAAATATGTTAGAAAATCACGATATTCGCGCACTCGTAGATAGCCGCTCTGAAAAGGTGGGAAGAAAAATTCGCGACGCCGAATTAGAAAAGATTCCTTACATGCTCATAGTGGGAGAAAACGAGAAATCCGAAGGAACTGTATCCGTGCGAAAGCAAGGAGAAGGGGATGTCGGTACGATGACCATAAAAGCTTTTGCAGAACGTGTTCTTTCTGAAGTTGCTGAAATGATTGCCGTTTAACTGAGTGTCTTGAACAAATAAAACGATCTAGCTATAGCAATTCGCAGGAAACGTCGTCCCTACCGAGGTAGAGTTCGCAAGGAAGATCCACATCGCATCAACGAGCATATTGAAGTTGATTCTGTACGTGTGGTGGGAGATAATGTAGAGCCATCAGTAATGACTACTGCGGCGGCTCTATCATTGGCTAATGAATTAGAACTCGACTTAGTTGAGATCTCTCCGAAAGCAGACCCTCCGGTATGTAGGATTATTGACTATAAAAAATTCCTGTATGCACAAAAGAAGAAACAGAAGGAAATCAAATCAAAACAATCTAAGGTTGTTGTAAAAGAAATACGCTTAGGTCCCAATACTGATGATCACGACTTCCAATTTAAACTTAAGCATGCGCGAAAGTTTTTAATGGATGGAGCTAAATTAAAAGCTTATGTGTTCTTTCGTGGAAGAACTATTGTATTTAAAGAACGTGGTGAGATCCTACTGCTTAAATTTGCTACTGCTCTCGAAGATGTAGGTACTGTTGAACAGATGCCTAAATTGGAAGGAAAGCGAATGACCGTAATGTTCAATCCGAAGAAGAAATAAACCCCTAAAAGATCTAAGGCCATGCCGAAGATGAAAACTAAATCAAGCGCCAAGAAGCGCTTCAAACTAACCGCATCGGGTAAAATCAAGCGTAAGCATGCTTTTAAAAGTCACATTTTGACTAAGAAAGCTACTAAGCAGAAGCGTAACTTGACTCACTCGGCATTAGTCAGCAAGGCTGATACGCCGAACATCAAGCGACAACTCTGTATCTGATTTTACTCAATTTTGGTCTAATTAACCCAGTGTTTGGTAAATAAGCATTAGGCGAGTATAATTTACTCGTGCCTTTTCACCAACCATTAAAAACATTTAACTCATGCCTCGTTCATCGAATGCAGTGGCGTCTAGAACCCGCCGAAAGAAGATTCTAAAAATGGCGAAAGGGTACTTCGGTGCTCGTAAAAACGTCTATACGGTTGCAAAAAACGCCGTAGAAAAAGGTTTAACTTATGCTTACATAGGTCGTAAACTTAAAAAACGAAATTTCCGTAGTCTTTGGATTATGCGTATTAACGCCGCTGCTCGTCAGCACGGAATGTCTTACAGCGTTTTTATGGGTAAACTATCTAAGTCTGGAATCGAGCTTAACCGTAAGGTGCTCGCAGATTTAGCGATGAATCACCCTGAAGCTTTTACAGCAGTTGTAGATAAAGTAAAGTAATTGTAGAGATTAATCAAAAAGGTCGATCTGGATTAATTTCCGGATCGACCTTTTTTCTTTACGATTTATACCCTAGGTGTCAGAGATCATTATTTATTTCATTGCCTCAAGCACTCGACTTTTTGCAAGAGCAGCAGAAGTATAGTCAGGCTTAAGCTCAAGTGCAGCTTCGTAATCTATAAGCGCATCAGTATTGTTATCAAGACTCTCGCGTGCAAGTCCTCGATTGTAGAAAGCTTGATGGTAATACGGGAGAGCTTCAATAGCTTGACTGAACCAGTACTCAGCTTCAGCGTAGCCACTCAAGTACTCTAGGTATATAAACCCCTGGTTAAAAGCAGCGGAAGCGTTAAGGCTATCAATCTCAATAATTGTTTCGTAAAGAGCTAATGATTTTTCTAAAGCTATCTTTCTCGCAGCAGGCTCTTCTAAAAATAATTCCTGATAGTACATTGCTAGGTTATACTTTGCCTCAACACTTCTGGGATTTAACGAAATAGCACTGTTGTAGTAGTCTACGGCTAATGGGTTTGATGTAGAAGCGTAGGCAAGGCCTAAAGCGATGTATCCGTCAAAGAAAGAAGGATTAACCTCTACTGAGGTTTGGAAAGAACTAAGGGCATTCTCGAGCTCCCCATTTTCTTTATAAATAGTACCCTTCATCCAATAAGCTTCTGATAACTGATCGTTAATCTTTAATGCATCGTTAATCAAAGTAAAAGCTTCTTCGTAAAGTTTGAGATGTATATACATCTCAGCTCTTCTAAGCTTACACGGTATGTGATTCGGTGCGTACTTTAAACAAACGTCTAGGTGATTAATACACGGGTCGAACTGACGTAATAGATAAAGAGCATCAGCTTTAGCAGACCAGGCAGGTCCGTAGGTAGAGTCAGCTTCAAGAGCTAAATCTAAATCGTGAAGACCTTCATTAATGCGCGCATTTTTTAGATGCCAAGCCGCTCTATTCCAATAAGGCAGTGGAGAGGTGGAATTTTTGAAAATCTCCTGTTCGAAATGAGCTAAAGAATCAGCATAAACTTGGTCTATGATATTACCCTGAGTATTTTCAAGATGTGAAGTGGGATTGTCCGCTCCACATCTGAAAACAAAAAGAATAAAGCCTAAATATAAAAGTCGAGTCATCTAACTTATTCGATTTACTTGCTTTACTTGCTTGGCTCGGAGGTAAGTTTCTCCACAGCTTTAGTTGCTTTTTTATCTTCTTTACTAGCAGAAAGGGATTTCTTTATTTTAAGTTCAAGCTCTTCAAATAATTCTGGGTTGTCGTTCAAGAGGATTCGTACAGCATCGCGACCTTGGCCGAGCTTAGTGTCCCCATAAGAGAACCAAGACCCACTTTTCTGTACTATGCCAGCTTCAACTCCTAAGTCGATTATCTCTCCTGCTTTAGAGATGCCTAATCCGTATAGGATATCGAATTCAGCACGACGGAAAGGTGGGGCAACTTTATTTTTCACCACCTTGACGCGAGTGCGGTTTCCTAGGACTTTATCGCCGTCCTTAATTTGTGTTGATCGACGAATATCAATTCTTACAGAAGAGTAAAATTTAAGGGCATGACCTCCTGTAGTTGTCTCAGGGTTTCCAAACATAACTCCGATCTTCTGACGGAGTTGGTTGATGAAGATTAAGCAACATCCAGTTTTACTGATGGTACCAGTGAGTTTCCGAAGTGCCTTAGACATTAGTCGAGCTTGTAGTCCCACCGAAGTATCTCCCATTTCCCCCTCAATTTCTGCGCGAGGAGTTAGGGCCGCAACGGAATCGACTACTAATAGGTCGATAGCACCAGAACGAATAAGATTGTCAGCGATTTCGAGCGCTTGTTCTCCATTGTCGGGTTGAGTTATGAGGAGGTTCTCGGTATCTACACCAAGAGACTCGGCATATAATTTATCGAAGGCATGCTCGGCATCGACAAAGGCACAAATACCGCCTTGCTTTTGGCACTCAGCAATAGCGTGTAAAGTAAGAGTGGTTTTCCCCGATGATTCCGGCCCGTATATTTCCACTACTCTGCCTTTTGGATATCCTTGGATTCCAAGGGCGATGTCAAGGGTTAGTGATCCTGAAGGAATAGCGTCGATCTTTTCCACCGGCTCATCGCCAAGTTTCATTACGATTCCCTTTCCATAAGTTTTGTCTAGGCGGTCGAGCGTGAGCTGAAGTGCCTTTAATTTTTGAACTTGTTCTGTAGCCATGTTTTTTAGGTTTTAAAGCGAAGGTATATATAGTGGTACGTAATGAATTTACGTTGGGGAGTACTTTTTTTATTCGTAGGCTTTTAGTTTATATCTGTGGCGATTTTATGCTTTGGATTGGCACAACGTTTATAATAACATATAATTAAAGATTATATCCTGCAAGTATTTCAGCTGCGTGATCTTTGCATTTAGGTTTGGCTATAATTTCAACAATCTTAGAGTTCTCGTCTATTAGGAAAGTCGTTCGATGAGTTCCGTCATAAACTTTCCCCATAAACTTTTTCTCACCCCAAACCCCATAAGCCATATGTACACTTTTGTCTTCATCAGCTAAAAGTTCGAAAGCGATATCGTACTTATTGATGAACTTTATATGCTTAGCTTCCGAATCAGGACTAACTCCGATAATATTTATTCCATGCTTAGATATTTCAGAGTAGTTCTCGGTGAGGTTACACGCTTGTGAGGTACACCCTGGGGTGTTGTCTCTTGGATAAAAATATAGAACTAATTTAGACCCTGAAAACTCTGATAGAGAGCGAGTAGTGCCGGAAGAATCTGTGGAAGAAAAATCCGGAGCAATATCCCCTACACTTAATGGAGAAATAGATTTAGCCATAACTTAAATTTACGCCGCGTTGAGCTGTACTTTGTGCTTCGAATGTCGAATCTTATCAAGAATACACAAGTTTTTTGTAACGTAGCCTTGCCTGCGGCTCTCCCGCGCGTTCTAACCTACTGTATACCGGAGAATACGGTGGCTCCCGTGGTAGGCATGAGGGTTGTAGTGCCTCTGGGGAATAGGAAATTGACAGGGGTTGTTTGGTCTATACACACTGAAAAACCAGAGGGATACATAGCAAAATCTATAGAGGCGGTAGTTGACGACAGACCTGTCGTGACAGAACCTTTGACGGCTATGATGAGCTGGATGTCATCTTATTATATGTGCTCGTTAGGCGACGTGGTTTCAGCGGCCTTGCCTTCTGGGATGAAACTTGCTAGCAAAACACGGATATTATTAAACCCTGACAGGGGAGTTGAATCTGGATTGGGTGAGTCTGCGACTATACTTCTTGACGCGTTGCATCTTAGAGAAGGCTTGAATTTAAAAGAGGTATCCGATATTTTGGGAATTAAGTACCCCCAAAGGGTGGTTAGGTTGCTTATAGATAAAGGTCTTGCAATTACCGAGGAAGAACTTAAAGAAAAGTACAAGACAAAGAAGCAAGTTTTCGTTGCAATTTCTAGAGAGGTACTCGATGAAGAAGAGGTGTTAGCTGCAGAATTTGATAGAGTTGAGAAGAAGGCGCCAGCACAATACCGTGCTCTACTTACATATATGGAACTTGCACCTAATGGAGAGGAAGTTTTAAAGAAGACACTCCAAAAACATGCGGATGTAACATCTGCTGTTATAAAGAAATGGGTACAAAAGAATGTATTCAACATAGTGGAACGTGATATTTCAAGGTTAGCCCCTTACACAGGTAAGATTCAAGCTCTCCCAACTTTATCTAACCCACAAAGCACAGCTTACTCTGAGATTAGAAAATCACTTGTAAAACGCAAGCCCGTTCTACTTAATGGTGTTACGGGATCGGGGAAAACGGAGATATATGTACATCTTATAGCAGAGACGATAAAAGCTGGGCAGCAAGCACTGTTTTTAGTTCCAGAGATTGCTCTCACAACACAACTTATTACTCGTCTTCAGAATTTTTTTGGGGACAGTATTATCGTGTATCATTCGAGGTTTAATGCGAGTGAGAGAACCGAGGTTTGGCTTAAAGTACTAGATGAAAAGAAGGGAGCTTTAATTGTAGGTCCAAGGTCAGCAACGTTTTTGCCATTCAGTAATTTAGGGCTCATTATAGTCGATGAAGAACACGAGTCCAGCTACAAACAACAGGATCCAGCACCGCGTTATAACGCCCGCGATGTAGCTATGTGGATATCATCTACGTTGAACACCCCTTTAGTCTTAGGTTCAGCAACACCTTCTGTGGAAACTGTCTATCTATCTAACGAAGGTAAAATCGCTAGGGTAAACCTAACGGAAAGGTACTCAGGGGTTATGTTGCCAGAGATTTTTGCGGCCGATTTGAAAAAGGAACACAAGCAAAGGAGCATGAGGGGCGGTTTTTCTAAACTCCTCAGAGAAAAGATGGTGGCTGCTTTTAAAGCTGGTAAACAGGTTATTTTATTCCAAAATAGGCGCGGTTATTCCCCGTCTTGGCAATGTGGAGCTTGTGGAGACGCTGTTATGTGCGAGCGCTGTGATATTCCCCTGACGTATCACAAACAAGGGAACGGACTTCATTGTCATCATTGCGGATATTCAGTTGCGACTCCTCCAGTAAAGTGCGTTGCCTGTGGCAGCACTTCTGTTACCCCTAAAGGTTTAGGGACACAAAGGATAGAGGAGGAGTTGGGTGAACTTTTCCCAAAAATAAAAGTAGGTAGGATGGATTTAGACACTACAAGGTCTAAGAATGCCCACTCTAAAATTTTAGATGCGTTCAGCAATCATGAATTAGACGTTCTGGTGGGGACCCAAATGGTGAGCAAAGGTTTAGATTTTCAAGACGTGGGACTTGTTGGAGTAATGAGCGCTGATAAGATGCTCACCTTCCCAGATTTCAGATCATTTGAAAGAGCGTATCAAATGCTTACTCAAGTAGCTGGGCGTTCAGGAAGATCAACAAGTAGAGGGAAGGTAGTTATCCAAACATTTTCGCCTGATCATTGGGTAATTAAACGTGTAATCTCGGGTGACCATGATAAACTAGTTGAACATGAACTCCGCGAACGTAAAACCTTCGGTTACCCACCTTATGTACGTCTTATAAGGATCTCCCTTCGACACAGCGATGAAGAAAGGGTTAAAAGAGGAGCTGATGTTCTTGCCTTAAGATTAAGGCAGAGATTCAGCACTGATCGTATAATGGGCCCAGATACTCCCCCACTTTACAGGGTGAATGATCTTTATCATCTACAACTTTTATTGAAATTCGAACGGAATATATCCCCCGAAAAATACAAGTCAGCTATACTTGAAGATCTTGAGGATTTTTCAACCGATCCACGATGGAAGAGACTGAGAGTTAAAGTTGACGTAGACCCAGTTTAAAGGTCTTAACGGCAGAGTTTCCTGTATCAGAATCTCTACTTATATGCACAAGGGCTGCTTTAGAAAATCCTTCAGGTAGTCTGTCTAATAAAACGCTACTTTTTCCAGCCGGAAGACTTACAGACGCTACATCTAATAATTTCCCTTCTAATGAGTATGCAGTGAATGTAAAGCTATCTCCAAGTGAGATGTTGAAAATGAACTCGTTTCCGCTTAGTTCGACTTCAAGATCCTCTTGTAGATTTATATTCTGAGTGTTTGCTCCAGAAAAGTGGTGGAAAGTAACTTGATTAGACCCGCTATTTGCTACTCCTAAGATATTATTAACTTCGTCAAATGAAATGTCAGCGGGACTACTTAGTCCAGAGCTAACTGCGATCTCGGATTCTGTGAAGTCGCTGTTGTACTTAGTAATTCTTGAGGGGCTCCAAGAGCTGATGTAGTAGTTCCCCTCAGAGTCCATATCTATACCGTCACAATTGCCCAGACCACTTCCATTTACAAGTGTGGTTACAGCTCCACTTTCAATATCGACGGCAAGAATGTCAGAATTTCCACCCCAGTTGACTACCACAGCTCTACCATTTGCAACATCTACCACGATTCCATTGGGAGTGGAACCAGTATTTCCAACTAAGGTAGAAGAGGACATATTTTCGGGGTCTGAGGCGTCGATTTTAATTATTCTACCTGTAGAAAAATCACTTATGATAAGTGTTCCATTTCCATCATTCCCCATTCCATTTAAAAATCCAGCACCAATAATAGATTCACTTCCGAGTAGTTCTGCTGTGTTGAGGTCGTAGGCATAAACTTGGTTGTTATGTATAACGAATAATGCGCCGTTCATCACCTCCATTCCATATGAAGCATTAGCACTTCCGAAGAAATCCCAAGAGTCACCCATGTCAGATGTACTAAGTAGGGTAGAGGATCCGCAGCTGACAAACCAGCGCTCACCCGAGGGGTCATATTCAGCGGCTTCAATTCCTGAAGGAGTTTGGGCTGATAGTGTAGAAGCGAAAAGAATTGCAAATAATGTGTAAAGGGTTTTCATAATTATATTTTAGTTTCGGGATCCGAAGATAGCACTCCCAATGCGAATCAGGGTAGATCCTTCATCGATGGCGATTTTCCAATCTCCACTCATACCCATAGATAAAGTGTCGAAATCTATTCCCATCGTTGGAGATATTTCGTCGAATAGGGTGCGTAAGGCTTTAAATTCATTAGTGATTTGAGAATTATTGTCTGTAAAAGTAGCCATGCCCATTAGCCCCCTAATTTTAATATTGGAGCTGTGGAAATCATCGCCAGCGTCTAATATCTTTTTGAAATCGTCGGGATAGAAGCCGTGTTTATTTTTTTCGTCAGCTATATGAATTTGTATTAAGACATCTAGCTCTTCTCCAGAGTGTTTACTTAGTTCATCGTACAATCTAACTGAGTCTACAGCGTGTATTAACGAACTTATAGGAGCTACAAGTGAGGCTTTATTCCTCTGTATATGACCTATAGCATGCCAACGGATATCCTCTGGCAAAGCTTTTGCTTTTTCTACTAATTCTATCACACGGTTTTCCCCGAAATCACGAATCCCTAAAGCGTAAGCTTCTTGAATCGCTTCAAGGGGTTTCGTCTTGCTGACGGCTACCAAAGTAACGTTCGAGGGAATCGCGTTTTGTATGGAGGCAAGGCCTTCAGCGATGGACATCACTGTGATTTTGTAGGGTGAGGGTGCATACCAAACTCATAAATAAAAAGTCCGCTCCTCAACTTTGGTTCTACCCAAGTACTTTTCGGAGGGAGTGTTTTCCCTGCGTCTGAGACGGCTATGATTTGGTCTATGGGAGTAGGATGAAGGGCGAAGATGATTTTTTCCTTGGAGTACTTCGTTAAATCTGTATCAGTATTACCAGGAATGTACTTTAATTTCGGGTCATTCCTTGGGTCCGAAATCTCTAAAACATCCTTAAGGACATTCTCACTAAGCCAACCTGCGTCTGTTCTAAGTCCAGTTTCATCCTCCTCGATAAAGATCCTAAAGCTCTTTCCATCATTTAAAACATCTATGCATCCTTGCTTCTGAACCCTCGATTCGTCAGTTGATATTTCTTCCACTTTTATCACTGACTTAAGTCCGTTAATCTTAACTATTAATTCTGCTAAATTTCCTCTATATCCATCTAATTGCCTGTGATATCCGAGAATGTTCATCTCTTTAGCTGGTAATATCATGGCGAGTATCCTGTCCACTCCCGGCTCGTTTGGGTGCCTATGCCTAAGCTTTATTGAGGAGGCTAATCTGTGGTGACCGTCTGCCAAGTACAGCTTGTTTAATGGGCTTAGAGCTTCCGTTAGAGATGGGTTTAATTCAGGAATTACATGCCAAACAGAGTGCCTTATATAATCCGTCGTTGAGAAATCGCAATCTGCTTCTCGAGAATTGACCACTTCCGAGATACATCTGTTTAACTCGGATTCACCTGGATGATTTGATGGTCTTGCACATAAAATTGGCTCAGCATGAAATCCCACACATTCTAAGTAATCAGAAAATAAATTCTCTCGCTTCTTTAGTGTGAGTTCGTGTGTTAAAAGAGCGCCTTCCTCGCATTTTGGCAGGTCGAGTAAAGCAACTATTCCAGTAAATGAATTGGTAGGGGAGATTTGGCGATAGATGACATAGCATGCATTATCACCACCTACGAACCAACCATTTTTTAAAAACTCATCGTAGACAGTTCTAATCTCCCTAAAATATTCCTTAGTGCCTCTATTCGCATCTAATTCCTTTTCTGTATCTGGGTTTATTACTTGTAGATAGCTATAGGGATTGCGGGCAAGTTTGTCTTTCAATTCAGACTTTTCGTAGCTTATATATGATCGTGAAGCCACAAGGTGAGCAAGATGTCTTGGGGGCTGAATTAATCTGAATGGTCTAACGAGATTAGGCATTGCTTAAACCTTTGATTAGTATAAATAGAGTTACGCGGAGGCTATTTCCGCAATTTGTGAAGCTAATTCTAAACCAATTCTATCTTGGGCTTCACTTGTAGCAGCTCCTGTGTGAGGCGTAAGAGAAATAGCTGGGTGAGAAAGTAAATCTATACGTGGATTGGGTTCACCTACGAAAACGTCAAGTGCAGCTCCACGAAGCTTGCCAGAATCTAAAGCATGAAGGAGTGCATCTTCGTCAACTATTCCACCTCGAGCTGCGTTTATAAGAAAAGCGCCTTGTTTCATTAATTTAAACTGCTCTGCACCGATTACTGCTCTCCCATCTGCTTGTGCAGGGGTATGCAGGCTTAACATATCCGACTCTTTTAGTAGATCTTCCAATGATACCAGAGGACAATCTACAGATATTGTATCCCCGTTGATTTCAAGTTCTACGACGCCATTTGATGCATGTATATCGGTAGCAATCACCTTCATCCCACAACCCAGTGCATAAGAAGCAAGCGAACGTCCGATTCTTCCAAACCCTAAAATACCTAAAGTTTTCCCCCTTAATTCAAATCCTTTCCCATAAGCTTTCTTAAGAGATTTAAACTCTACAGCTCCTTCCAAAGGCATTGTTCTGTTGCTTGCGTGAACAGAGCGAGAAAGAGAAAAGAGGTGACCCATTACAAGTTCAGCTACACTTTGAGAAGATGCTGCAGGTGTATTGAAAATTGTGAGACCTTTATCTCTACCGTATTGAACGTCAATATTATCCATTCCTACTCCGCCACGTCCCACAAACTTGAGGGTAGGGCAAGCGTCCATAAGCACTTGTCTAATTTTTGTTGCGGATCTAACTAAAACTCCATCTATCTTATTATCGTTAATATAAGCTTCGAGCTTATCTGCTTCGATAAATTCAGTAGTTACATTGTGTCCTGCCTCTTTTAGAGCCTTCAGTCCTGAAGGACTTATTCCGTCGTTAGCTAATATATTCATCTTTGTTTCTTAGATAGTTCTCTCGAATTCTTTCATTACATCTACTAAAACCTTTACACTTTCAATAGGAAGAGCATTGTACATTGAAGCTCTATATCCTCCTATACTTCTATGACCGTTTATCCCGCTCACTCCTGCCTCAGCCCAAGCAGCGTTGAATTTCTCCTTGTGATTGTCGTCAATGAGCTGAAATGTAGCGTTCATCGTAGAGCGGCTATTCGTCTCGGCGTAACCAGTAAATAATTCGTTTCTATCGATCTCTCCATAAATGAGTTCTGCCTTCGCATTGTTTCGAGCTTCGATAACATCTATTCCTCCGAGATTTTTAAGCCAACGCAAGGTTAATAAAGTTGTGAAAACTGAAAAAACAGGAGGGGTGTTGAACATACTGTCCTTAGAAAGATGCACACCTAAATCTAAATAAGAGGGGATATTTCTACCGGTCTTTCCCAGTGCCTCTTTATCTATTGCGTACATGACGGTTCCGGCGGGTCCCATATTCTTTTGGGCTCCTGCATAAATAAGCTTAAAAGGAGTTGAGTCAAACTTCTTGCTCATGATGTCGGAGCTCATGTCAGCGACTAGAGGAACACCAGCTTCAGTGGGGATGTGCTTATACTGCGTGCCGAAGATCGTGTTGTTCGTCGTGTAGTGAAAGTAGCTGTGCTTAGAATCCACAGTTGGGGTATGAGGAATGGCGTTGTAGCCGGAATCTTTCGAACTGCCCACTATCTCAATGTCACCGAGGTGTCTAGCTTCCTTAATAGCCTTAGCTGCCCAAGTACCTGTATCTGTATAAGCAGCAGAACCACCTTCAGGCATGAGGTTGTATGCTGATGTTAAAAACCCCAAGCTCGCTCCACCCTGCAGGTATAAAATTTCGAATCTATCAGGAAGGCCTAGTAACTCTTTCGTTATTACCCTTGTTTCTTCCATCACAGCTACGAAGGGCTTGGATCTATGCGACATTTCTATAAGCGAAAGGCCGTTATTTCCCCAGCCTTTTACGGCCTCTGAAGCTTCTTTTAAAACCTCCGGTGGGAGAATGCAAGGGCCAGCAGAAAAATTGTGTATTTTAAACATATTTAAAAAATCTCTTTAAGGGCGTACGATTAATATAATTTAAAGCGATTTTCCGTTGGCAAAATCCGTTATATCTTTTGACAACGGCTTTACTCCACTTTTTAATGAGGCTGACAAATGACCTTTCTCATCAATTAAAAACTTGTGGAAATTCCATCTAACATTGTGGTCAGCCACTCCATTTGAAGATTTATTGTTAAGCCAAACATATACCTCGCTCATCCCTTTTCCTTTAACACTTACCTTTTCCATCATCGTAAACTCCACTCCAAAATTCTTCTGACAAAACGTTCCTATTTCCACGGAAGTTCCAGGCTCTTGTTTTCCGAAATCATTACAAGGGAATCCAAGTATTACAAATGAGTCCCCTCCATAGGTTTCGTGGAGCTTTTGAAGCTCTTCATACTGAGGGGTGAATCCACACTTAGATGCTGTATTCACAATAAGCACTCTCTTTCCACGAAGTTGCTCGAAAGAGAATTCTTCTCCTTCAAGTGTTTTACATGACAAGGAATAGAAATCTACATTGGACTGTTCTGTAGTTGAAGGATATTTAGATACTCCAGAATATAAATTCCAAGCAATTAGTCCCAATCCCAATAGGATAATTGCTGTAGAGAATATAATTATCATTTTCATTTTTTTAGACAGTTAGGCGTGATTTAAGTTTACCGGCAGGAAGTTTTTCGAAAAATGTTCTGCGCAAATTAGGTGACCCTCCATCGTATATCCTAGGGTAAGCATAGATAAGTGCAAATGCAAAAACTGACGATACGATAATGTGAGTAAGGACGTATAGAATTCGAGAAATTTCAGGAATTTGAATCGCACTCGAGAGGAAGTCGTTTATCGGTATGATGTTTATTGTGTAAGCACCTAAAACAACTGTAGCACTTAAGTATATGCCCGGAAGCACTTTCGAGCTAAGGGTGTTTATTCGAATTTTCAAACTGAAAATAAGCCATGCTGCGATTGCTAATGCTTGGGCTAAAGTAAAAAAGGCCACTATCCAAGCAACCCGCAGCACATTAGATTCCGACATAAACCTCCACGCTCCAACACCGACACATATCAGAAAACATAGCTTTATGAAAGCGCCTATAGTGAGGTGGTCAGTAGCACGCATAGTTGCATCGCCAATCTTTATGAAACTCCTCAAGGCAACACAGCTGAATAAAATGGTCACGATAGGAACTGCCTCTAAATATGAGGTGCCAAGTAGAATTACGGTGAAATCTTCTGCGCGATAAATCAAAAGTGAGGTGAGAGGAAGTACTAGAAGTATCACTCCGTGAATGGCACTTAATACAGTTGCTTTAAGTCTCACTAGGTTATCTTGCATCATAGACATACCGCTAAAGAGCACACTGTCTCCGAGCTTTCCTATTACCGTTACAGGGAGTCCCATCAGGTATGATGATCTGTCATAAAGTCCCGTTAATGTCCAGTTCGAGGTAGTAGCTCCTACGACCATTGTGTCAATTTTATATGCGGAGTAATTGAGTATATTGAACACCGTACTTCGCCCTCCGTATCCCACCATTTCTCGGAGGGCCTTTTTATTCATAAAAACTCCTATAGGGCTAGGAGCGACTATCCAGTAGCCGATGCCTAACAAAATGTTTTGGGATAAAAGAGCTATTACATAAGCCCAAATGCCAGCTCCATTGTACGCTAAAGTCAAACCAATTATCAAGTTTCCTATGATCATGGCTGTCGATGAACAGAAAAATAAAGATTTAAAACGCATTTCCTTAATCAACATACTCCTAGGAACTACGGAGGCTCCTGAAATGATGAAGCTAAGAGCTATCCACCTGAGCACGTCAGTTAGTAGAGGTTGGTTGTAAAAGCTTGCTATATATGGAGCTGATAAGTAAGTTCCTACAAAGAAAATTATTCCAAGTCCCAAGCTAAAAACAAAAGCTGTGCGCTTATGCTCTGTTCTGACATTAGAATTTTGTATTAAAGCTGGACCTATTCCCACCTGTGCGAACATCTCAATAACGCCTACAACTACAAGAGCTATAGCCATCACACCGAAAGCGTCAGTAGGAATTAATCTTGCGAGCACAGCAATAAAACACAGTTGCAGAATAACTTGAGTTGTGACGTTAACACTCTGCCATTTAAGCGAAGTGCTGAATTCCGGTTCAATTATTCTTTCAGTCATGCTACCTTGCTATACTTACGGCGCGTTTTTCACGAATAACGGTTACCCTCACTTGCCCAGGGTAGGTCATCTCATTCATGATTCTGTTGGAAATATCAAGAGATAACTGATCAGCATCTGAATCACTCACTTTGTCACTCTCAACAAGAACTCTCAGTTCACGACCGGCCTGAATAGCATATGACTTTGTAACCCCAGGATACTCAAGTGCAAGATCCTCTAAGTTTTTTAATCTCTGAACATATGCGTCTACCATCTCACGACGAGCTCCAGGCCTCGCACCAGAAATAGCATCACAAACTTGAACGATGGGAGAAATTAAAGTCGTCATCTCCATCTCGTCGTGGTGAGCCCCAATAGCGTTAAGAATATTAGGTTTTTCTCCACATCGTTCAGCGATTTTCATCCCGAGTAACGCGTGTGGAAGTTCACTTTCTTCGTCGCTTACCTTTCCAATATCGTGGAGTAATCCAGCTCGCTTAGCCGCCTTGGGATCTACCCCAACCTCTGCAGCCATAGTGGCACAAAGATTAGCTACTTCGCGAGAGTGTTGTAGTAGGTTTTGACCATAAGATGAACGGTATTTCATACGTCCCACCATGCGAACAAGCTCACTCTTGAGGTTGTGAATTCCTAAGTCGATACAGGTTCTCTTTCCAAGTTCCATAATCTCCTCCTCTATTTTCTTAATCACCTTAGCAACCACTTCCTCAATACGAGCCGGGTGGATACGTCCGTCAGTTACAAGTTGGTGTAGAGATAGTCTCGCGATCTCTCTTCTCACTGGGTCGAAACAAGAAAGTATAATCGCTTCTGGTGTATCATCCACAATGAACTCCACTCCAGTAGCAGCTTCGAGTGCACGGATATTTCTACCCTCACGCCCGATAATTCTACCCTTTACGTCATCGCTTTTTATTTGGAATACAGAAACAGAATTCTCAACTGAATGCTCTGTAGCTACTCTCTGAATCGTCTGAATAACTATTTTCTTTGCCTCAGTATTCGCCCTCTGTTTCGCATCGTCTATTATTTCTTGGACCATTGTAGAAGCTGTAACCTTAGCGTCTTGTACGGTTTGTTCAACCATATTTTTCTTGGCGTCTTCAGCAGACATCCCGGAAATTTTTTCTAAAAGCTCAATAGCTTTAAGTCTATTGTTTTCAATATCTATAGTCTTCTTCTCAATAGCGTTAAGACGTTGACTCAGCTTATCCTTTCCTTTGTTAAGATCATTTTCGATCTCCTTATTTTTTTCTATTTGCTTATTGAGATTCTTTTCTGTGTTACGAATTTTATCCTCTCTAGAGCGAAGATTAGAGTCGAGGTCTTTTCTCTCGCTTTTCTGCTTCTCTCTAAGTTCAAAGAATTTCTGCTTAGCTTGAGATATTTTCTTCTCTTTAATGCTATCTCCTTTGAGTTCTGCTTCTCGGATTATTGCATCCGATTTGGTTTTTAAACCAGCTTTTGATAAGAAAAACCCAGCCATTGCTGAAGTTATTGCAATAATTCCATAAATTATTAGAATGTCCATATTTTGGTTGCCTTATTGCCTACTTTTTCATTGCCGAGGTCATGCGTTTGATAAGGTCATCGACTAGTTCTAATGTAAATTCTTCTTCGCCGTCCTCATCAGAAGCTGTTTTTGCTTCTGCATTTTCGAGCTGCTTAACACGTATGGAAAGCTGTAGGGCTGTCATAGCAAATAAATCAATCCTGTCCTGAACAGCAAATTGAGATTTCAATTCAGTGAGTCTTTCATCAATAGCAGATGCAGCGTCCTTAACACCCTGGACCTCCTCTGGGAGAACTGATAGGGGGTAGGAGCGTCCAGCAATATTTACTTCGATGGTTTCTTTAGACATATCTGAATTAATATGATATTTATGTTAGTAGAGATAAACAAGAGTCGATTTCTTTTACCAAAGCGTCGATTTCCTCGGCCGAAAGGTCGGCAGTGTCGTGGCTTTGAATTAAAGGGTTAGGGTTGTTTGTACATTCCTCAAGTTCTTTCGAACACTCTTTATTCTCAATAGTTAACTTTTCAATCTGTAATAAGGCAGTAGAAAGTTTCTCCTTAAACTCATTTATTTGAGCGTTGAATTTTTCTTCATCTGCTTTACGTTCAGCACTTTCCACCTGAAATCTCTGAAGCAACTTTTCTGTTACATCAACAAGTTTATTTGTGGAATCTTTGAGTGTAGGCATGAGGCACGGTATCGTAACAAATATACTAAAATGCATGTAATGATTTTCAATTTTTTATATGATTTACACTCTTTCAAATTGTAGTTTTACACCATGACTCACATTTTTTATTTATTTTCTTTTTTTACGGCTTTTTTATCTCCTTTTTATTTTTCTGCCCAAACCTCCACACCCCTTTACGCTTCTCAATCAGGTTTCATTGCTCCACTTGATATTCCACTTGTTTTAAGTGGAAATTTCGGAGAGTTCAGAGGCGACCACTTTCACACGGGCCTTGATTTTAAAACTCAGGGAAAGGAGGGGTTTCCTGTTCTCGCAGTTGCTGACGGAGTTGTGTCGAGAGTGAAGGTGAGACCTTGGGGTTATGGCCATGCTTTATATCTAAAACACTCAGATGGGACGACTACGGTTTACGCACATCTATCTTCCTATGCGCTTCCTATTTCTGAATGGCTTTTAGAAAGGCAATACTCGAAAAGATCGTTCAACATAGATAGCCGTCCTGCAACAGAGATTTCATTTTCTGCTGGAGACACCATAGGTTGGAGTGGGAACTCGGGCTCCTCAGGAGGGCCTCACCTGCATTTTGAAGTTCGTGATGAGTACGAGAAACCCATTAACCCCCTTCAATGGGGCTTCAATATTGGGGATTCAAAATCTCCTAAAGTGGGTTCGCTTAGAGTGATTCCAATAGATTCTCAAGGTCTTGAGAATAGATCTCGAACACTAGAAGTTAAATCCGGTGGAGTTCTTGAAATCCCTTCTGGACAGGTCAGACTCGCCGTAGAAGCGAATGACCAACTCGACGGAGCTTCTAACGTTTGTGGGGTATATTCTATGGAAGTTTTCGTAGATGGTGATTTGTATTCTTCCCTTTTTATAGACACTCTTGATTTTTCTACGAATAAGGATATGAACGCTCACTCGTATTACCCGGAGTGGAAATCTTCAAGAACACAAATACATAGATTTACACCTCTTCCAGGAAATCGATTGCCTATTTATGATTTCACCCCGGTCGTGAACCTTGAGGTGATTGAAGATTCCACAATGAACATATCTGTGAGATGTAGCGATGCCCATGGAAACATAACTACAAAGTTGTATACCCTTTTAGGGGGTAGCTCATTCGAGCAGGCGTTTGAGAGTTCACAAAGTGCAACCGTCTTCTGCCCAGCGATGCCTTCCACTGAGGCTACTTTAGAGGATGGAGGTGTTAAGGTGGTTTGGCCTAAGAGATCCTTCTACAACAGGGAAACCGCAAGTTTGCAAGTTTTTTCAAACGGGGAGTTTTTCATTGGACCAGAAGACGCAGCATTGGCAAAATCCTTTAGAGTGCATTTAAATGATATAGAGGGGGACTTGTCAAAATTGGTGGCGGTTAGGCTTTCTGAAAAAGGCATTAGGATGGGGGTGGAAGTTTGTGAATTTCAGGGAGATTCAGTTACTTTTTCATCGAGAATAATGGGGAGATATAAGCTTGTTAGAGACACCATTGCGCCGAGGCTTTTGCCTAAATTTTCTGCAACCCCATTAGTCTCTAATGGAAACCTTGTGTTCCATCTCGAAGACGATCTCTCTGGAGTATCTAAAGTGGAGGGTTTTATAGACAAAGAGTGGGTGCTGTTACGTTGGGATCCGAAAAAGAAAACAGCTGTTTATAGAGCGTCGGATTTACATCATATTCCGGGCGTGAAATCTCAAATAACGGTTCGAGTTGAAGATGCGGTAGGGAACGAATCCTTTTGGATTGGAAGTGTGGAAATGGGGAAATAAAGGTCTTTATTTACCTCCTTATTGTGTTGTAATCAAGGTAGTATAATGCCTTTATAGACAAAGAGTTAACGAATGTCTCCTCAAGCATTTGTTCCCAGTTATCAAAGTAGCTAGAAGGCAGTTGTACACCTCTAGATTGCAGGGTATTTTTCCATACAATACTCAGCTCACTGCCTGGAGAGAATTGCCAGGTGAATCCAAAATCCACACTCCAAGCATTGAAATTGACATCATACTCAGAAGTGTTGTCTGATGCGAGAGTTACTAGAGAGGTTTCATGGAGTTCTGAGTCTTGTCCTAAAGAGTAAAACTCTAGGTAATCTACAGTACTCCAATAGTGTCTAATTCTTATATTAAAACCCGATCTGTTTGATAATATATAAGCCCCTGATAATACATGGGTTTCACTCTTGTTATTACGAGCTCCGAATATACTCTCGTCTTCTCCATCTAAGCCGGGCATAATTGTGGCATACCCAAGTTCACTGAACTGCCCTTGATAACTATATACGTATCTAAATGATAATTTGTCATTTATTCTTAATCGGGGTTCAATTCTGAAATCATATCCATTCCAATCCACGCCTTCAGTAAATGCTATACTGCGTGCTAATCTAACATCAATTGCAATTTGCTTTCTATAATCTGTCGATATTATTAGGTCTGTATACCCCCATGTAGGCAAATTAAAGGAATAACCATCTAAGCGAGGTTCAAAAAAATCAACGCCCCTAACAGGTGATCCATAAAACCCCAACCGCGCAAACTGAAAACTTTTTGTCATAGCTCCAAGCTCTCCGGAAATCATCAAATCCGTAAATGTTCTAGGATAATAAAGTTGTGAGTGCTCAATCTCCAATCCTGAGAAAAGATTAACAAATCTGCCAAAAGGTTCAACTATTTGATATTCCATACCTAGTGAATTGACCACTTCGTTGGGAGCTTGTAAATATCCCAAGTCGTTAGGGTCATAGAACTCACTTTCTTCAAGATGAAAAGCATCTATTATAAAGTTTCCTGAGATTTTACTTGTTCCAATTTTCCATTTGTGTCCCCCGTCTGTATAAGAAGCTTGCCCAGATAATGAATAAGAGTTCTTCTTATTTCGCAATTCAAAATCTACCCCTTGTACAAGTGCCGATTCACCGTCCTTAGTTACAAATGTACTTATCCCATGTACGTATCCATTGTTAGGAAGGTTTTGGTCTAGTACAGCAACAGAGTAGGAGGTAACAGGGCTGTTTTCAGTTGAGTCTTGTGCATCAATAGCAAACGCCTGTAATGCTCCTATGCCTAATCCCCCTTTAGTTCTTCCGGAGAATTTTGAGGCATTAATAAGTTGAAGGTTTTCGCCTACTCTACGGCTGTAGAACAATCCGCTTTTATTAAAAAGTTCAGTCCCTTCTGTGAAAAAGGGTCGATTATCCTGAAATTGAATTTCGTAAGCACTTAAATTAAGGACGAGATTGTCAGCTACAACTTGACCGAAATCGGGTATTAATGTCATATCTAAAGTAAAGGCATCCCCTATTCCGGCCTTGAAGTCTAGCCCTCCGTTAAACCTTGTTCCTAATCCCCCATCTTCCATACTCTCAGCATATACAGAGGCGTATGGAAAGAAAGTAATCCTTGGTGGTGGTGTTATTTCACTAAATCCGTGAAGCTCGCCAGTTTCTCTCATTCCTTCCACTTGACTTGTAGCGTCCATAGGTTCCCAAACCGAAAATTCTCTAAATCGTCTAATTTTCCTCCAAAAATTTACACCCCAAACTACTTCTTCCCCTTCTTCCATTTTTGCAAATCTCAAAGCTGCCCAAGGAATTTCAAACTCGGCCGTCCATCCATTTTCATCTACAACAGTCATAACATCCCATACAGCGTCCCAATTGGGATCCATTCCTGTTGGTGATACATTCATGTCAACTAAAATACCTGCAGGTGTAGTAGCAAACGCCACTCCGTTAATTCCGTCGTTGTATGGTGAAAACATAAAGCCAAATTCATCAGAGTTCCTTATTTCATCTCTTTGTGAGTACTGCATCAAAATTGAATCTGGTGCTGTGTCGAACATTTGAGCTCCTACATAAATAGCTTCATCATCGTAGAGAATCCTTAATTCTGTCCTCTGGGTAGATGCGTAACCTGGATTCGGGGAAAATTGTGTGAAATCGGACATCACCTCTGCACTACCCCATTCTGATTCATTCAGTTTTCCATCTAGAACTATTTCACTCACTTTTAAGCTTGCGTTAGCAATTCTTTGAGCATTTATATCTTCTATGAAAAAAAAGGCTACCGTTAAATAGCCAAATAATCTAATTCTCCCTCTCATCGGTAAATGTGTTGCTTATTCAGCCATTTTTGGTATTTCCTTGCATTTTTAAGATGCTCTCTATATCTCCTTGCAAAACTATGTTTTCCTGTCCCTCCAGGCTCTGCACACATGTATAAATAGTCATGTTCAGTTGCATTTAGAACAGCATCAATATATGTGGGTTCAGGAATTCGAATTGTCCCTGGTGGAAGTCCGGTATTTTTATAAGTATTGTATGGAGAGTCTATTTCTTTGTGTATGTCTAGAACCCTTGTAATACTATCATCATCCCATGCATATATTAATGTGGGATCAGCTTGCAGGAGTTGCCCTATGTCCAGTCTGTTTAGGTATAGCCCCGCTACAATAGGTGCTTCAGATAAAACAGCTGTTTCGGCTTGTACAATAGAAGCCAAAATCACGGCTTCTTCAGCTGAAATACCTTTGCTTTTTGCTTTCTCTAATC
>Ga0206679_10001028_pt1 | contig 23262 bp, 19 predicted proteins | sample M110012015metaG_FD_155464 | JGI IMG/M metagenome (GOLD analysis project Ga0206679, IMG submission 155464) | Ammonia-oxidizing marine archaeal communities from Monterey Bay, California, United States - M1 100m 12015 | ecosystem: Environmental > Aquatic > Marine > Intertidal zone | place: USA... | reverse complement strand
TATGTTGGGAATTGCTAAAAAGGTTGTTGTTAGAAAAACAACATCAAATAATAAATTAAATGAAACTTGTTTTGAATTTGATGTGACTTTTGCAAGGAATACAGATACTTCTTATTTAACTAGAGTTGTGATTGGCGGAGTTAGAGAAAGTGAATTGATTCAAATGCCCATAGAAGAATATAATAGTGCTTACAAAAAGCCTATGGGGATTGGTAATCATGGATTTTATGAGAAATATTCTTTTGCTAAAAAAAACAATGTAAGTAGTAGTCCGTATTATGGATTTATTATCGATGATGAAGGAAAATGGGTAGATAGCCACTTTTTTGGAGTAGATGGCCCAATTCTGCACCTTGATGAAAATGAACCAACTATTTTACATTTTTGGTTACTGTCATTTGAAAGGCATGCTATGGTAGCTCACTTGACATTTTCTATTGAAAATTAAGATTGGTCTTTAAGGCAGAACCCTATTCCATGAACATTGCTTAATGAAACAGCACTATCAGAAGAGAGGTATTTTCTAAGTTTGGAAATAAACACGTCTAAGCTTCTACCATTAAAATAATTATCATCTCCCCAGACCATATTAAGTATTAATTCTCGTTCGACTACCGTTCCTTTTTTTAAACATAGAAGCTTCAAGATTTCTGCTTCTTTTTTAGTGAGGTTTATTTTTTGGTCATTGTCATTTAGAATAAAGTTTTCAGTATCAAAGTATAATTCCCCGATCTGATAACCTGCTTTATTAATTGGTCTGACCCCGGTTCTTTTTAAAATTGCTTTTATCCTTAAAAGGAATTCATCCATTATAAATGGCTTTGTAATATAATCATCTCCGCCAGCTAAAAAGCCTTTTATTTTATCTTCAGTCATCGATTTTGCTGTCAGAAAGATAATGGGCGTGTTTTGGTCTGTTTTTCTAATGTCCTCAGCTAATGTAAAACCATCCTTCTCAGGGAGCATAATATCTAGGATACATAGGTCAAAATTATTTTCATGAAATGCTGTAAGCCCAGACTTTCCGTTTTTTGCTAAATGTACTTTATACCCATTCATTTTAAGATTGTCTTGAATAACAAATCCTAAATTCATATCGTCTTCTACTAACAGGATCTTCATGTGTCTATTTAAAAGGAAGCCAGAATATAAACTCGCACCCTTGATTTAATTTACTATTAACAATAATATTGCCGGCATGTTTATTTATTATGAATTTCACATAATAAAGTCCAAGTCCAAATCCTTTCACATTGTGAATACTTCCTGTAGGCACCCTATAAAATTTATCAAATACCAGCTTATTCTGATTTGGTGACAGTCCAATCCCTTTGTCTTTAACAGATATTTCAATTCCGTTTTTAATATTTCTTGAACTTATATCTATAATGGGAGATTCTGGACTGTATTTATTAGCATTATCTAATAAATTGTAAATAACATTGGTGATATGGTCTTTATCTAAAAATATTTTTGATTCGTTGGCAAGCAAATTTTTATTAATAGTTCCATTTCTTTTATTAATAGTAAGATCAAAAACTTGAATGCTTTCTTCTATAAGCTTATGTAAATTTATTGGTTCTTTCTTAAGCTCCATGTTTCCTTTATCAAGTTTAGCCAGATGCAGTACTTTTTCTACTTGAGATTGTAATCTATTATTTTCAGTCTTAATAATTTTAGCATATTGTTTAATACGCTTTGGGTCTTTTAAAATGTCTTCTTTTAATAGGACTTCACTAGATAAGCCTATAGTAGAGATAGGCGTTTTTAATTCATGCGTCATGTTATTAATAAAATCTGTTTTGACCTCACTTAACCTTTTCTGTTGAAGAATCACTAGAATGGCATAGGTTAGAATGAAAAAAACAATTAAAATTACTATTGTAGATATAATTAAAGAAGTTGATATTTCTTGATGAGGACTTGGGAGAATATCTTTTTTTTCAGAAAAATAAACACCAAAATAATGACCGTCATGATTCCATTTTTTATTTTGAACTGTTGATACTACACCCCTTTCTAGTCGATTGTCACTAAGGTCTACATATCTGTCAAATATCATAGAATCTGCAAAACAGTCATAAATGCCATATTCAAATTTCTCAAGTATGTTGTATTGTTCAAATTTCTCAACCAATAGATTTTCTAATAGATTTGGGTTGATAGTGTCATAGAAGCTGACTACAAAATAATTAGGAGTTATTTGTTTTACTGGTTCTAAATAAAGACCTGATAGTTCTTTGTTGAGAGATAATAACTCATCTCTTACATTGACTAATGCAATAGTCACCACATTCTCAAACTGTTCTTTTTTTAAATGAAGTGAGGTTTTTTGTTCTTCAAGTTTATTTTTTTGAATAGAGATTTCTTTTCTTATCCAAAAAACTTGATTGATTAATACTCCAATTAGCGCAATAGACGCAAGAAAAATTATTAATCTTATGTGCTGGCTTTTCATTCCATTTCAATATAAAGGAAATAAGTAAAACTCAACGCATGTTAACATATAATTAACTGTTTAGGCCAAAAAAAAAGCCCCAAAATGGGGCTTTAATTAGATAATAGAGATGATTTTACATCATGCCTGGCATTCCTCCTGGCATTCCTCCACCTCCCATAGGCATTGCAGGTTCTTCAGATTCTTCATCTGCAATAACACATTCAGTTGTTAGTAGCATTGAAGCAATTGAAGCTGCATTTTCTAATGCACTTCTTGATACTTTTGTTGGATCAATAACACCAGATTTGTATAAGTTTTCATATTTATCTGTGCGAGCATTATACCCAAAGTCATCTTTTCCTTCTTTCACTTTTTGAACAATTACAGCTCCTTCTCCTCCAGCATTTTCAATGATTGCTCTTAAGGGTTCTTCAATGGCTCTTTTAATAATTTTAATTCCAGTATTTTCATCTTCATTAATACCAGATGTTTCATCTAAAGAATTGGCAGCTCTAATATAAGCTACGCCACCACCAGGAATAATTCCTTCTTCAACAGCTGCTCTAGTAGCTGCTAATGCATCATCAACTCTGTCTTTTTTCTCTTTCATTTCAACTTCAGTTGCAGCACCTACATAAAGTACAGCTACACCGCCAGCTAGTTTAGCCAGTCTTTCTTGAAGTTTTTCTTTATCGTAATCAGATGTAGTAGATTCAATTTGAGCTTTTATTTGATTAGTCCTAGCTAAGATATCATCTTTAGAACTTGCGCCATTTACAATTGTTGTATTGTCCTTGTCAATTTCAATTTTTTCACAAGTACCCAACATGTCCATGGTTGCATTTTCTAATTTAAAACCACTGTCTTCAGAGATTACACTACCACCTGTAAGAATAGCAATATCTTCAAGCATTGCTTTTCTTCTGTCACCAAACCCTGGTGCTTTAACAGCGGCAATTTTTAATGAGCCTCTTATTTTATTCACCACCAATGTAGCTAAAGCTTCACCATCAACATCCTCTGCAATAATCAATAAAGGATTTCCAGATTGAGCAACTGGTTCAAGTACAGGTAGAAGATCTTTCATGTTAGAGATTTTTTTATCATATATTAAAATATGAGGATTCTCTAATTCAGTGATCATTTTTTCAGGGTTAGTTACAAAGTAAGGAGATAAGTAACCACGATCAAACTGCATACCTTCTACAGTTTTAACTTCAGTTTCTGTTCCTTTTGCTTCTTCAACAGTAATTACACCGTCATTCCCAACTACTTTCATTGCTTCAGCAATTAATGAACCTACCGCTTCGTCATTGTTAGCTGATATTGTAGCAACTTGCTTGATCTTGTCATTGTCAGAGCCGACTTCTTTTGAAAGCTTTTTTAGCTCAGCAACAACAGTATTTACTGCTTTATCAATACCTCTTTTAAGATCCATTGGATTTGCTCCTGCAGCAACATTTTTTAAGCCAGTATTAATTATAGCTTGAGCTAAAACTGTAGCTGTAGTCGTGCCATCACCTGCAATGTCATTAGTTTTAGATGCTACTTCTTTTAACATTTGAGCACCCATATTCTCTATTGCATCTTTTAATTCAATTTCTTTTGCAACAGTCACTCCGTCTTTTGTAATTTGTGGAGCACCAAATTTTTTGTCAAGAACAACATTTCTACCCTTAGGGCCTAAAGTTGCTTTAACTGCATTAGCAAGGGCATCAACACCTTTTTTAAGTCGATCTCTTGCATCTATTTCAAATACTATTTCTTTCGCCATTTTTTTGAGTTTTTAATTTTATTCAACAATTGCAAATATGTCACTTTCTCTCATGATCAGATAATCTGACCCTTCTATTTTTATTTCAGTTCCGCTGTATTGACCATATAATACATTGTCTCCTGCTTTTACTGTTAATGGTTCATCTTTTTTTCCATTACCAGCAGCAATGATTTTTTCCTTGTTTTGGTTTTTCTTTAGCTGTATCAGGAATGATAATTCCTCCTGCAGTTTTTTCTTCAGCAGCAGCAGGTTCTATGATCACTCTGTCAGCAAGTGGTTTTACATTTATAGACATATTAAATTTATTTAAGTTAAACAATTGTAAATTCTAATTTCGCATTGGTCATATTTTATGCCAAATGATTGAGTTGGGGTTAATTAGGTCATTCTGTCTAATAGAACTGATTTATTGGTAAAATCTGTCAGCATTTGGTGACAGTCTGACACTAATTTCCTGAATTTGTATTAGGTGTATTATTAGAAGGGGCTTCAGTAGGCATTCCTTGAGGTATTGAGCTTTCAATTTCAGTAGAAGGGCCTGAACTTGCAGAGCCAAAATTCATAGCAGTAACTAAACTTAAAATAGCAATAAAGCTTGCTAAATACCATGTTATTTTTTCTATGGATTCTGTAGATTGTGCAACACCTCCTAATTGATTAGCATTTCCAAATGAAGAATCTAAACCTCCACCTTTTGGATTTTGAACCATAACAATTAAAATAAGCAGTATTGCCGCTAAAATTGTGATTATCATTATAATAGTTCCCATAGTCTTATAAAATTAATTAAGAATAATTGCTTTTTTCTTGAATGTATTTAATTCGGCTTGCAAAGTAAGTCTTTTTTTCTGGAATATTCAACATCAAACGTTCGTATATTTTTATGGCTTTTGAATAGTTTCCTTGTCTTACATGAATTTCTGCAAGTGTTTCAGTAACAAACTCATCATCATCAATAAGACTCATTTTTGCACTTTCGGCAGCGGAAAAGAAAGGTTGAGGTTCTGGTTGATCACCTCCTTTTATAAAATTATCGATGATTGATGAAGAGTCTGATTTAATGTTGTCTCGATTTGGAGAAGGAGACCTTAACCAGTCCGATAAAGACATCGATTTTTTGTTAAAGTCTTCTTTAGACTTGATTTCTACTTTTTTTATTTCATCTTTTTCGACTTGAGATTCTTGTTGAATGCTCATATTAATTGCAGTAGAGAGAATATTTTTTTCTAATTCTAATAATTCAGGATCATCTATAGAACTTGTATTAACTCCCAAAGATTTTTCAGGATCTAGTGTTGGTTTTTTTTCATCATTAATAATAGCGTCAATTTTTTCTAAAAGCGCTTTACGTTGAATATATTTATACAAGACCATTCGGTCTGTTATAGTAAAAGCTGCTTTTTGTAATTGGTTATTATATCCAATATGTTGTTGTGTGTGAAAAACTTTAGCAAGTAATGTGTTAATGAAACTTGAGTAAGGGTGTTTTTCAGCTAATTCATTGAGTAAAATCAATTGATCTTTACTTACATGATCAGGATTTTTTATAAAATCAATAATATTTTGTTGTGTTAATTCTACCATTCTCCTCCAAAAGCTTTGTCAAAAATGTCCTGTGTTAACTGATAATTAAGGGATTCAATTAAAGATTCTTCAATGCTGTTAAACTCTTCACTACTATTGTAATCTACAAATGCTGAAAAAGAATGGTTGTTCATTGGTAAACTATCATTTAAAGGAAAATACTCATTTACAACTACTACCATTGTTAATCTATTTTGAGCAGCAGATTCAGTTCCTGCTTGAATATTTACAGGTGAAATTTTATATTCTTTAATATTTCCACTAAATACAACTTCTCCTTTTTCAGATACTAAGTCTAAAGAAGTTTGTGCTTGCATAAGATCTCTTAGGTTTTCAGTAAATGTAGCACTTACTGTAGAGCTAGCAAGGGCAGAATTATTTTCAAAAAAATCTATTTGTATTGTGCTGGCTGGAATATCTTTTTGATTACCCTTACCTGCAGGCTTAAAACTGAATTTAGGAAGTGCACAGCTAAATAATAATATTGCAATTAAATATATTAGAAAGTATCTCATTTATTTACTAATCTCATATTCCTTAATCTTCCTATACAATGTTCTTTCGGAAATCCCAAGCTCTAATGCAGCGTTTTTTCTTCTTCCATTGTGTTTTTCTAGTGCTTTTATTATTAGCTCTTTTTCTCTTTCTTCTAAAGAAAGTGATTCTTCTACTTCAACATTTTCTTGAATAGGTTCATGGTAGCCGTCCTCTATTTTATCACTTGTATATTCTGAATTTTCAATAGAAGGTTTATTAATAGATATTTCTCCATCTACTTCTTTGTTTAGTCTAGTTATGATCGCACTTTTTTCATAGGAACTTAAAGTGTTTTCATCATTCATTAATTTAACAATGGTTTGTTTCATTTCATGAATGTCTTTTTTCATATCAAACAACACTTTGTAAAGTAAATCTCTCTCAGAAAAATCATTTGATTTGTTGTTCTTTTGGTCAATGACCATAGGAAGGTTTGAATTTGCACCTTTAATTGGAAGGTATTTTGATAAAGTTGCTGATTCGACTAACCTCTCTTTTTCAATAACAGAAATTTGTTCAGTAACATTTTTTAATTGCCTAATGTTCCCTGGCCATCTATATTTTACCAAAATAGCTACAGCGTTATCTTTTAACCTAATTCCTGGCATCCTATATTTCTCTCCAAAATCCGCTGCAAATTTTCTAAATAATAAATGAATGTCTTCTTTCCGATCTCTTAATGGAGGTAATGAAATAGGGACAGTACTAAGTCTGTAGTATAGATCCTCTCTAAACTTTCCCTTATCAATGGCATGCTGTATATTTTCATTAGTAGCAGCAATTATCCTAACATTTGTTTTTTGAACTTTAGATGACCCCACTCTAATGAATTCACCTGTTTCCAGGACCCTTAATAGTCTTACTTGAGTAGGTAGTGGAAGCTCTGCAACTTCATCTAAAAAAATAGTTCCTCCGTTAGCAACTTCGAAATAACCTTTTCTACTATCTGTTGCACCTGTAAATGCTCCTTTTTCATGTCCGAACAATTCTGAATCTATTGTGCCTTCTGGAATAGCTCCACAGTTTACAGCAATGTATTCACTATGCTTTCTTGAGCTATAGCTATGTATAATCTGAGGCATACTTTCTTTACCTGTCCCGCTTTCGCCTGTAATTAAAACAGATATATCTGTTGGAGCTACTTGAACTGCAACATCCAATGCACGGTTTAAAGCATCTGAATTACCTATAATTCCAAATCTATGTTTTACGGATTGAATATTCATTTTTTTGTTGCTTTTCCAATTAATGTTGCAGTTGTGCAATCAGTGATCATTACATCAACGTATTCACCCTTATTAAAATTTTGTTTTGGGAAAACTATCATTGCGTTTTGGCTATTTCTTCCACAAAGCATTTCAGGCGATTTTTTTGATTCCCCTTCAATTAATACTTTATATGTTTTGCCAATAGATTTTCGGTTAATTTTCAATGAATTTTCATGCTGAACTTTTATAACATCATATAACCTTTCTTTTTTTACTTTTAAAGGAATATCGTCCTTAAATTTTCTTTCAGCTAGTGTTTTTGGTCTTTCAGAATAAAAGAACATATAAGCGTAACTAAATTTCACTTCTTTTAAAAGGGATAAAGTGTCCTCGTGTTCAGCTTGAGTTTCACCGCAAAAGCCAGTAATTATATCAGTTGATATAGTGCATTCAGGCATTATATTTCTTATTGAGCTGATTCTGTTTAAATACCATTCTCTAGAGTACCCTCTGTTCATTCTTTTTAATACGGCTGAATTTCCAGATTGAACCGGTAGGTGGATATAATCACAGATGTTCTCGTATTTAGACATGGTAGTAATTACTTCATCAGTCATGTCTTTAGGATGTGAGGTAGAAAACCTCACTCTTAGTTCAGGAGAAACGAGTGCAACTAATTCTAATAGTTGAGCAAAATTAGTTGTGGGTGTGTTAGGATCAATTATTTCCCCTTTTTTAGAGATATTCCAACGATAGCTATCCACATTTTGACCTAGTAAGGTGACTTCTTTATAACCATTAGCGTATAGGTTTTTAGCTTCTGCTATAATTGATAATGGGTTTCTACTTCGCTCTCTTCCTCTAGTAAAAGGAACAACACAAAAGGAGCACATGTTGTCACATCCTCTCATGATTGAGATAAATGCTGAGACACCATTATTTCCTAATCTAACAGGGTTAATGTCTGCATAGGTTTCCTCTCTAGATAATAGTACATTGATGCTTTTTTGCCCTCCTTCAGCTTCTTTTATTAGGACTGGAAGATCTCTGTATGCATCTGGTCCAACTACAATATCTACTAGTTTTTCTTCTTCTAATAAAGAAGTTTTCATCCTTTCGGCCATGCACCCTAACATGCCTATTAATAAATTTGGATTTTTCTTTTTAATATCATTAAATGAGCGCAATCTATTTCTTACTGTTTGCTCAGCTTTATCTCTAATGGAGCATGTATTTAGTAAAATCAGATCAGATTCTTCAAAACTATTGGTTGTTTTATAACCTTCATTTGAAAGAATGGATGCTACAATTTCACTATCAGAAAAATTCATTTGGCAGCCATAGCTTTCTAGATATAATTTTTTGGAACTGGACTTATCAGATGATGTGTTCAATGCTTCACCTTGTCTTTTTTCGTCAATTGTTTTTTCTAAAACATCCATTGGGTTAATTATTTAACACTTGCAAAGTTATCACAAATATTCATTTCTGCCAAAATGACAGAGCTTTCAAAAAAATAATTTAAAAAATCTTATATTATATATAATATAAAGGGATAGAAACAAAAAAAGTGATTGTACTTTAAATTGAAATTTTATTTATTTGCACAATTCAATCCAATCAAAAAACAATTATTTATGGCTAGTAATTTAGTAATAGTTGAGTCCCCTGCAAAAGCAAAAACCATTGAAAATTATCTCGGTAAAGAATATGTTGTTAAATCTAGTTTCGGGCATATTAGAGAGCTTTCTTCTAAAGGAATGTCTGTAGATATTGAAAATGATTTTAAACCTGAGTATAAAGTTCCTTCGGATAAGAAGAAGCTAGTTGGTGAATTAAAAGCATTGGCAAAAAATGCTGAAACAGTATGGTTGGCAACTGATGAGGATCGTGAAGGTGAGGCTATTTCTTGGCATTTGGTTGAGGCATTATCATTAAAAGACGATAAAACAAGAAGAATTACTTTTAACGAGATCACAAAGAAAGCAGTTTTAAATGCTGTAGATAATCCTAGAAAAATTAATCTTGATCTGGTCAATTCACAGCAAGCTAGAAGAATTTTGGATAGAATAGTTGGATTTGAGCTGTCTCCAGTTCTTTGGAGAAAAGTAAAGCCACAGCTTTCTGCTGGAAGGGTTCAGTCTGTAACAGTTAGATTAATAGTAGAAAAAGAAAAGTCAATTATTGAATTTTCTCCAGAGATGGCTTTTAAAGTAGTGGCATTTTTTGAAATCAACGGAAATGAGTTTAAGTCCGATCTTGATATTTCATTTAAATCAGAAGAAGAAGCGCGTTTATTTCTTGAAAATTGTATAGGTGCTGGTTTTAATGTTCAGGATGTTCAAAAAAAACCAGGCAAAAAAAGTCCATCAGCACCATTTACAACATCAACACTTCAGCAAGAAGCAAGTAGGAAGTTAGGTTTTAATGTAACGAGGACCATGTCGGTTGCTCAACGCTTATATGAATCAGGTAAAATCACCTATATGAGAACAGATTCTGTTAATTTATCTGACGATGCAATTGCTGCTGCTAAAAATGAGATCTCACACAGCTATGGCATTGATTACTGTAATCCAAAAAAATATTATAATAAAAACAAATCTGCTCAGGAGGCTCACGAGGCGATCAGGCCTGCGGATTTTTCATCCCGTTTTATAGGTGACAATTCTCCAGAAGATAAATTATATCAGCTCATTTGGAAAAGAGCTATTGCCTCACAAATGAGTGATGCTGAGGTTGAAAGGACTAAAATAGTTATAGATGTTTCAGGGAGTGAGCGCAAATTCATTGCAAATGGAGAAGTTGTAAAATTTGATGGGTTTTTAAAAATTTATTTAGAAGGAAAAGATGATGATCAACAAAAAGAAGATATAGGTGTATTACCTTCAGTAGAAAAAGGGGATGAGCTAAACTATAATAGCATGTTAGCAAATCAGCGATTTTCTAGACCACCATCAAGATATACAGAAGCATCATTGGTTAAAAAGTTGGAGGAATTAGGCATAGGCAGACCTTCTACATATGCACCAACAATTAGAACTGTTCAGGACAGAGGCTATGTTGAAAGAAAAAATCTTGAAGGTAATGAAAGAGAAGTCGTAGCGCTATCAATTCAGGATGGTAAATTAGTAAAGAATATAAATAAAGAGAAATTTGGAGCTGACAAAGGAAAGCTGTTTCCAACATCAATTGGTGATGTTGTTAATGGGTTTTTAATTAAACATTTCCAGAAGATAATGGATTATAATTTTACTGCTAATATTGAAAAGGAATTGGACGCCATAGCTGAAGGTTCTTTGCAGTGGACAAATATGCTAGGTAAATTTTACACGCCTTTTCATGAAAACATAGACCATACATTAGAAAATGCTAATAGAGCAACAGGGGAAAGAGAATTAGGAACAGACCCTGAATCAGGAGAAAAAGTGATTGCTAGATTAGGTAGGTTTGGTCCTATGGTACAAATTGGTGAGGCATCGGAAGATGAGTCCAAAAAACCAAGGTTCGCTTCTTTGCATCCAAATCAAAGTATTAATACCATCACACTTGAAGAAGCTATGGAGTTGTTTAAATTTCCAAAAACTCTTGGTGATCATAATGGAGCAGAAGTTGTACTTGCTCAAGGTAAATTCGGGCCTTATTTAAAGCATAACAATCAAAATATCAGTATTCCTAAAGGAGAGGCAATAGAAAGTGTGAATTTAGATAGAGCTGTGGAATTAATTCTTTTAAAACAAAAGGCAGATGCTCCTATTGCAGAGTATGAAGGTCTTCCTGTTCAAAAAGGAAAGGGAAGATTTGGGCCGTATATAAAATGGAATGGAATGTTTATCAATGTTAATAAGAAATATGATTTCGATCATCTTACAGACGAGGATATATCAATCTTAATTGAAGAAAAAAAACAAAAAGAGATAGATAAATTTATTCATAACTGGGAAGACGAGGGAATCTCAGTTCAAAAAGGTCGTTGGGGTAAATCAATGGTGGTGAAAGGGAAGTTAAGAATTGACCTTCCTAAATCTATTGATCCAAAAGAACTTTCATTAGAAGAAGTAAAAAAAATGATTGAGGAAAAGTCTAAAAAAGTTAAGAAATAATTCAATGGAGTTAGATATATTTTTCCAGCCTTTTGAAAGTTTTTCTTTAGAAAAGGAATCAATCGGTGAATCAATTGATGCTTATGCTAATGATCATTTCCCTGATTGGAAAAAGAAGGATATTGTAATAATTGGTATTCAGGAAGACAGAAATTCAAAACAAAATAAAGGATCAGAAAAGGGTCAAAATAATATAAGAGAGGAGTTTTATCAGCTATATTCTTCAGTGAATTTTCAAATAGCTGACCTAGGAAATGTAATCAAAGGAAAGTCTGTTGAAGATACATATGTTGCAGTTTCAGAAATTGTAAAAGAGCTGATATTGAACGGAAAGTTCGTAATTCTATTAGGGGGGAGCCAAGATTTAACTTATGCTAATTACTTAGGATATGAAAAGATGGAGCAGGTTATTAATGTTGTTTCTGTCGACAATAATATTGACATTTCGAATGATGCAAATGAAACGCATGATTGTTCCAATTATTTAAACAAGATTGTTCTTCATAAACCTAATTATCTATTTAATTTCTCTCAAATAGGGTATCAAGGTTACCTTGTTAAGAAAAGTCAGCTTAATTTATTAGAAGAATTATATTTTGACTATTTAAGGTTAGGTCAGGTCCAGGAAGACATAGCTCTTTGTGAACCCATCCTTAGAAATGCAGATATCTTAAGTATAGACCTTAAAGTGATGAGGAATAGTGAATATGCTAGTTCTTATAATTTAGGTCCCAATGGCTTATTTGCTAATGAAATATGTCAGTTGATGAAATATGCTGGAATAAGTGATAAATTGTCAAGTGTTGGTATTTATGAATATATCCCAGAGCTAGATAAAAATAGGATGGGTGCCAAGCTGATTGCTCAAATGATCTTCTTTTTAATAACAGGTTTTTATAGTAGAAAAGGTGATTACCCCTCTGGTTTAAAGTCCGATAATTTAAAATATGTGGTTCATCATGATGAGATTGATCATAGTCTTGTTTTTTATAAAAGCCCTAAAAGTGATAGATGGTGGTTAGAGGTTCCCTATCCACCTAGGAACGATTTTAAATTTGAAAGACATCATTTAGTTCCATGTAGCTATAATGACTATGAATCTGCCATGAAAGAAAATATTCCAGATATATGGTGGAAGACCTACAGGAAATTAAATTAGATTATTTACCTTATTCTATTATCTTTATATCCTTGAAAATGGGAGCTTTGTAAAATAAAATTTATTACATTTACAGATTTGCTTATCTTTAATAAGATATAATTGAAACATAATACATTAAAAATCAGTTAATTGATTAAAACATGAAGAAATTATTAATCGCATTAGCATTTGTCTTTGGATTACAAAATGTAAATTCACAGCAGGATTATCAGTTTACACATTATATGTTTGATAATCTATCATTTAACCCAGGTTATGCTGGTTTAACCCAAAGTATATGTGGGACTATGATTTTCAGGCAACAATGGTCTGGATTCAATGGTAGCCCAACTACAGGTTTAATTAATGTGCATGCTCCAGTTCAATTATTAAGAGGAGGAATAGGTTTAACTTATCTAAATGATCAATTAGGATTTGAAAAAAATAACATTGCGAGATTGAGCTACTCATATCATCAGGCAATAGGAGTAGGAACATTAGGAATAGGTGTTAGTGCAGGAATTGTTCAGAAAAGTTTAAATGCTACATGGATTACACCAGATCAAGGCGCTGGATACATAGATGGTACAGATCCTGGTATTGCTTTATCTAATGCAAGTGACATGGTGCCGGATTTTAATTTTGGACTATTTTACAGAACCAATCAACTTTTTATGGGAATTTCAGCAACACATCTAGGTGGGTTAGAGATGGATGATTTGAATGTGAAGAATGTACATCATTATTGGATTACTGCTGGTTATAATTATGATATTAATCCTGAATTAAAATTAAGACCAAGTGTATTAATTAAATCGGATGCCGCTTCAACAATCTTAGACCTAAATGTTAATGTGCTTTATAAAGACATGATCTGGGCAGGGGCTACTTATAGGCTAGGTGATGCTGTTGCTCCAATGCTAGGATATCAACATAAATTTGATAATAGTGCAACCTTGAGAATAGGATATTCGTATGGTATCACAACTTCTCAGTTAGGAAACTATAATAATGGCACACACGATATTATGTTGAATTACTGTTTTAACCTTGAAAAGCCCCCAATTTTACAGAAATCCAAAAATCCAAGATTTTTATAATTAAATAAAATGAAACTTTAAGAATTTAGCTTCGTTAAAAGCATTCGCTTAGAAGAAATATGAAAAAAGAAAAACATAAGTCAAGCGATCAGAGTTTTATAAAAAATGGGAGCATGAAAAATATATTGTATTTTATTGTAGTGGTCACACTTTTTTCCAGCTGTATGGAAGGAAGTAGAGGCGAGTTAACAGGTGTTTACGGAAGACCTTTATGGTATCAAGTAGATCCTTACGGAATGTTATATATTCCAGCAGGTAGTTTTAATATGGGTCAGAGCGATCAGGACGTTCCTATGGCTCATTACTCTAGAACCAAAACTGTTTCTCAGGGTGCATTTTATATGGATCAAACTGAGATATCTAATAATGAGTACAGACAATTTGTTGTTTGGGTAAGAGACTCGATAGCTAGAAGAAAATTAGGTGCAGAATTTCCAGATGAATTTTTGATTCCAACATATGATGATGAATTAGAGCAAAAAGATGAGGAACAATGGACCTTGAATTGGAATAGAAGATTCAGGTTTAATTCAATGAATCCAGAAAGAGGAGATAATGCAGATTACGCACCACTTTTAGCCGATATGTTCTTGATTCCTAATGAAAGATTTTATCAAAGAAAAGAGATAGACACAAGGAAATTAAATTTTGAATATTATTGGATAGATCTTCAAGAAGCTGCAAGAAAAGGTAGACCATTGGTGAAAAGGCTTTCAAACTCTGAAGCTGGTGAAGATGAGGAACACAGAAGAATAATGAAAAATCCAAATATGCCCTTCCCTGCAGATCCAGGTGTAGTACAAGGTAAGGATGAACCATTAGGCGATGATTGGGGATATGGTGTAGGTCGTAATATAAAAGGTCAGAATAATGCCATAAGAGGTCATTCAGATCGTTCTAAATTTATTATTAAAGAAATTATTAATGTCTATCCAGATACATTATGCTGGGTTCATGATTTTACTTACAGTAATAATGAGCACATGACTAATATGTATTTCTGGCATCCAGCATATGATGAATATCCAGTGGTTGGAGTTACTTGGCAACAAGCCAATGCATTTAATGTGTGGAGAACTCAATTATTAAATAGTTATAAAGGAAGTTATGGAGAATCGTATGTGCAGGACTTTAGACTACCTAGTGAAACAGAATGGGAATATGCATCAAGAGGTGGTTTAGACCTCAACCCATATCCATGGGGTGGACCATATATAAGAAATGCAAGGGGTTGCTTTTTAGGCAACTTTAAACCAATGCGTGGAAGGTACATGGAAGATGGTGGTTTTCATACTGTAAAAGTAAATTCGTACCATCCTAACGATTATGGATTATACTGTATGGCGGGTAACGTTGCAGAATGGTGCAGCTCTGCTTATGAAGAATCAATTTATGAATTTGCACACGATTTGAATACAGAATATAAATATAATGCTATGGATCATGACCCACCATCAATGAAAAGAAAAGTCATTAGAGGAGGTTCATGGAAAGATATTGGTTATTATCTTCAAACTGGATCAAGGTCTTTTGAATATCAGGATACTGCAAAATCTTACATTGGATTTAGAAGTGTAATGTCCTATTTAGGAAGAGGTGGTCCAAATAAAGAAGGAGATATATAATCATAAAAATAAGAAACAATAAACTTTAATTAATAACTAAAAAATTTAAATAAAATGAGTGGAGGTAACAGTTTTTTTGAAAGTAAAAAGTTTAAATTAACCATGAAATACATTTATGGTTGGGGAGCTTCAATCGTAATTGTAGGTGCATTATTTAAAATATTACACTGGCCTGGTGCTGATATTATGCTTATTGTTGGTCTATTAACTGAAGCTGCAATTTTCTTTGTATCTGCTTTCGAACCTTTACATGAAGAGGTTGATTGGACTTTGGTTTATCCTGAATTAGCGTTAGGACATGCTGATGATGACCTTAATGCATTGCCAGATAATGTTGGTTCAGATGAAACTGTTGTTGAACAATTAGATAATATGTTGGCAGACTCAAAAATAGAGCCAGAATTAATTGAGAGTTTAGGAAAAGGAATGAGGAATTTAAGTGATAGTGCTAATAAATTAAATGATATTTCTTCTGCATCTGATGCAACAGATCAATATGTTGATAGTTTAAAAGGTGCTTCTGAAAAAGTTGGTGAACTAGGAGGTGTTTATGAAAAAGCTTCTTCTTCAATTACTGAAAAAGCAAATGAATTAGGTAATGCCTATGATATGGCTGCTAACTCTATAGCGGAAATAACAGCTGCTACAGGCGGTGCTGATTCTGGTTTTGGTGAACAATTGGAGAAAGTTTCTGGAAATCTTTCTGCTCTAAACAATGTATATGAAATGCAGTTAAAAGGTGCATCAGATCATTTACAGGTTACTGAACAAATGTATTCAGGCATTAGTGAATTAATGTCTAACCTTCATTCATCTCTTGATGATACTAAGAGATACAAAGATACCATGTCTGAGCTAAGTGCTAATTTAGCTTCATTGAACACTGTTTATGGTAATATGCTTTCTGCAATGAATGTAAACAGATAAATAAAAGTTGTATTGATCAAAAACTATTATTAACAATTTAAAATAAAAAATTATGGGAGGTGGTAAGGAAACGCCAAGACAGAAAATGATCGGTATGATGTATTTAGTACTGTTGGCATTATTGGCCATGAATGTTTCTAAATCAATTATACAGGCGTTCATTACTTTAAATAGTAAAATGGAGGCCAGTGTTGAACCTGTGCTTATATATAATTCTGGTATGACTGATGAATTAGAAGGTAAAATAACTGCACTTGTAACAACTAAAGCAGATCCTAAAGCGATAGAGAGTGCTAAAAAGCATAAGGTGACAATGGATAAGATCAATACTCTAACTAAAGATATGTGGAATACATTGATCGAGTCAAATTATAAATTATTAGTTGAGTCAGTTGGAGAAGCTACTCTTTCTGGTATGGTTGATGATGAGGGGCATAAAATTGAAATGAAAAGTAAGCCAGATGAAAGAGGCTATATGCATTTGCATGATCTTTCACATTTCACTAAAAAAGATGATTATGATACGCCAACAAGGTTATTTGTTGGTGGAGATCATAATAACATTGCAAAAGACGGTAAAATAATAGTTGAAGGATTAGTTAACTACAGGAATGAGCTTTGTACATCAATAGCAAATTATACTATAGAGAATGACGACCCTACAAAAACTATTAAATATACTTTTGATTCTAAAGGAATTCCAAAGCCTAAGTTTTTGTCTTCAGATGAAGATCGTAAAAAATTCAGAACAGATGTAGAGAAATATATCGAAACTCAAAATGTTCATAAAAATGATAAATCAGTAATAAGAGACATTATTGTTAGACTAACCATTCCTGAAGCAGTTTTAAATCATGGTGAGGAATATCCTTGGATTGCTGCTCAGTTTGATCATGCTCCAATTGTTGCTGCTACAGCTGTTTTTACTTCTTTAAGGTCAGATATTGTTAGTGTTGAAACTTTAGCATCTCAGACTATTTTAGGGAGAGTGAAAGCACCTAATTTTAGCTTTAATAAAATTGAGCCTTTAGCATTTGCTTCAAGTAGCTATATTAATCAAGGAGATTCAATCGGATTAAAGGTAATGATGGCTGCTTATGACTCTACTGAGGCAATGAAATTAGTATATTGGGAAGATGACACTACTCAAATTGGCTTACCTAGGTCACAGAGGGATCCTGCATTAATGAATGAGTATAATGGTAAGGCCAGCTCAATGCTTAACTTTAGTGGTGGACCTGGTGATCACACAATAGTTGGAGAAATAGCTGTTAAAGAAAAAGGAGTTGAAAAATGGAAGCCTTGGAAATTCCATTATAGTGTTGGTTCTCCAAGTGCCGCTGTTTCTGCAGCAGACCTTCAAGTATTATATAAAGGTTGGAAAAATAAAATTAAAGTAGCAGCTGCTGGTTATTCATCGGAAAAAGTTAGTGTAAGCTGTTCTGGTTGTAGTATATCAAGTAAGCCTGATAAAGATGGTATCTATACTGCTACCGTGTCAAAAGGTAAAAAAGCTACAATAACCGTTTCAGCTCTAGATGATAATGGTAAAAAAGTTGAATTAGCTAAAGAAGAATTTAGAATATTTAATTTACCTCCTCCAACTGCCTATTTTGGTGGTAAAGCAAGTGGTAAAATGTCTAAATTAACGGCTGCACAGATTCCAGTTTTATCTGCTAGTCTTGGAGAAAGCCCTTTAAATGTACCTTATCAAGTTGTTTCATTTCAAATGTTAGGAATATCTAACGGAAACCCAGTTACCTTGACTGCTAAATCAAGAGCCTTAACTGGTGATATGAAGAAATTAATAAAGAAAATACCTTTCAATGGTTCTTTAACATTTACAAGTATTAAAGTGAAGGGACCAGCAGGTGTTCAAACACTAGAATCAGGTATAGTACTTAAATTAACTAAATAATTAACTAATATTATTAGTCATGAATATTCTTAAGATCATAACCATATCTACCCTTACATTAAGTATCAATGTTATGCTTGCACAATTGCCAAGTACTGGTGTAAGTAGCTCCAATGTTTTAGATGGTGTATATGTAAAAGAGCATATACCTACAAAAATGGTAGTACAGTACACGCATTTAAGGGAAGCTGATGTGATGTGGTCTAAAAGGATATGGAGAACTATTGACCTAAGACAAAAACAAAATCATCCTTTGTATTACCCATTAAAACCTTTATCTGATAGAATGTCTTTATGGGATGTTATAAAATATGGAGTTATTGAAGAAGGAAATTTAACTATCTATGACCTTGGTTTAGATGCAGATGATCAATTTAGAGAGCCTGTAAAACCAACAAATGGAAATATCAATGATCCTAATTTTAAATTAAGAATACAAAGTTTCTTTGGTGTTGAGACATCAGTTCCAAAAATTTACCAACTAAATGATCCAGATGTGATCAATGGTTTAGCTAATCCTGGTGATCCAGTAACGGATGCTAATGGATTACCAGTAAAGTTTGACACAGTTGTGGAATATACTACTGAAGAGATAGTTCGTTATGAAATCAAAGAGGATTGGTTTTTTGATAAGCAAAGATCTGTATTGGATGTTAGAATTATAGGAATAGCTCCTCAAGTAATTTTTGTAAACCCTGTAAGTGAGAACATTGAAGGATTTAAAACATTGTTTTGGTTGTATTTCCCTGAATGCAGGTATGTGTTTCAGAATTTCTATGTTTATAATCCACAAAATGATGCACAAAGAATGAGTTTTGATGATTTTTTCTGGAAAAGAGAATTTTCTAGTTACATTAAAAAAGAATCTAATATCTATGATAGAGATATAGGTAGAACCTGGACAGGGATTGATGCTTTATTAGAATCAGATAAAATTAAAGAAGAAATGTTTGAGCTTGAACATGATCTGTGGCATTTTTAGAATAATATAAATTCTTTTATTAGCCCTCGTTTTGCGAGGGCTTTTTTTATGATTTCACTCAATAATATATCACTTAACTTTGGAGGTCATGTTCTTTATAGAAATGTCTCTTTACAAATAAAACCAAAAAATAAAATTGGCCTTACAGGTAAGAATGGTGCTGGTAAATCTACTTTATTAAAATTGATCCTTGGAGAGGAAAAGGTGTCTTCTGGTAATATAAGTATGCCTAAAGATTCCAAAATGGGATATTTGCCACAAGAGCTTGATTATAATTCTTCCATCAATATTTCACAAGAAGTGATCAATGCAAATGTTGAAGTTGTTACTATTAAAGACAGACTTGATGAGATTGATAAAGAGCTACTTATAAGGACAGACTATGAATCAGATTCGTATTTATCTATGATTGATGAATTAACTGAATTAAATGACAGGCTGATTCAGCTAGATGGTGATAATCTTACGAAAAAGGCTGAAATGTTACTAAAGGGATTGGGATTCGATCAAGATGAATTAACTCAGGGCTATAATGAGTTTTCTGGGGGTTGGAAAATGCGTGTAGAAATTGCCAAACTGTTAATTCAAGAACCAGGTATTTTGTTGTTGGATGAACCTACTAATCATTTAGATATAGAATCTATTCAATGGTTAGAAAAATATTTAAAGTCATACAATGGTGTTATACTTTTAATTTCTCATGATAGACAGTTTCTTGATAATATAACTAATCGGACAGTAGAGATATCAAAATCAAAATTTTATGATTACAAGTGTAATTACTCTAATTATTTAAATCAAAGAGAAGAAGAATTAATACAACAGATTGCTGCTAAGAAGAATCAGGAAAAGTTTGTTCAACATACCCAACAGCTTATCAATAAATTCAGGGCTAAAAAGAACAAAGCATCCTTTGCTCAAAGTTTGATTAAAAAATTAGATAATCTCGATGAAATAGAGATAGATCATATGGATTCAGCTGGAATGAAATTTAAATTTCCTGAGCCTTCATCTTCAGGAAAGGTCTCTTTAACTGTGGAACGATTATCTAAAGCTTATGATGAAAAAGAAGTGCTTAAAAATGTAGATTTCACTATTTCAAGAGGTGATAAAATTTCCTTAATTGGGAAAAACGGAACTGGTAAATCTACTTTGATAAAATCCATAGTAAAGGATATTGAATATCAAGGTCAGGTTAAAGTAGGGCATAATGTAAGTATAGGGTATTTTGCTCAGGACGAAACCTTAAAATTAAATCCTGAAAAATCCGTGTACGAAATCATTGATGATGTAGCAGTAGGTGAGATTAGAAAGAAAATCAGGCAAATATTAGGTTCATTCCTATTTAGTGGAGATGATGCAGATAAAAAGGTGAAAGTGCTTTCTGGAGGAGAAAAAACAAGATTAGCACTATGTAAATTATTATTCGAGCCCTATAATTTTCTTATTCTTGATGAGCCTACTAATCATTTAGATATTGTTTCAAAAGAAATATTAAAAGAAGCATTGGAAAGTTATACAGGAACCTTGATCATTGTTTCTCATGATAGAGATTTCTTAGATGGGTTAACAGAAAAGGTTTTTTATATAAAAAATAAAAGTGTTAAAGTTTATTATGAAGGATTAAAGCAATTCATTAAGAGCTATTATGAGGCATCTGATGTTTTTGCTGAAAAATTGAACAAGAAAAAAGAGAATAAAAAACCTGAAGGAAAAAAGATCAAGGAACTGTCAAAACAAATTAAATCTGTAGAAAGAAAAATAGATCAATTAGAGGCTGATTATCAACAATTACAGCAAAAAATAAATGAAAACGCTTTTCCTCATGATCAGTTGCAGGATAAAATTCAAAAGATGAATGAGCTAAAAGGAAAAGTAGAAAAGAAATATGAGGAATGGTCTGAGCTTTCTAAGCTACTAGAGGCTTAATATAACACTGTCTAGTATTCCGTTTTTATAAATTCCATGAAAAATTAATTGCCCACTTGTGTCATAAGTAAAAGAGTTGCCATGCCTTTTGTTTTTATTGAAATTCCATTTTTTAATTAGCTTGTTATTTATTGAATATTCAAGGAATTCTCCATTCATTTTCCCTTCATTGAATTTTTTTTTCTGATATAGATTTCCATTATTATGATAATCTTCACATATTCCAGTATATGTCAAAGTTCTTTCATTTAAATAAAAATGTTGGTATAATTCGTCTAAAATTAGATCACCACATGAGCATCCTTCAATTTTTTTTATTGATTTATCATCAGATGAATTCTTTTCATTTATTTCATTACAGGAAACACTAGTAAATAGTATTGTGATAAAAAAGATATTTTTTAAAGGCATATTGAAATGTGCTTTAGTATTTTTATAAGAACTAAAATAGTATTTATACTTTCAGTTAATGAATGAAATCTTCGAATATTTAGGAATAGTTCCAGCAAATTTTTTTAAAGCTGCATTTGAAGTCAGTTTAATTGGATTGTTCTTTTTATGCCTTTTCCATTCCGCTAAACAGCATGGATGGAAAAGAACGTTAAGAGAATTTAGTGCTGGCTTTTTTCTGACTGCTTGCTGTGAATCAATTGGGGTATTGTCTGGAGCATATGTTTATCCTGGCTATTATTTTTATTTATTCTCTATCCCTGTTGTAAATCCTGCATCTTGGATCTCTTTAGTTTATATTGTTATGGAAATTACAAATCGACTAGTAATAGGGAATAGAAATAATAAACAAAAGGATAAACAAGCACCTGCTTTTTTAAAAGGATCATTGATCAGCTCACTGATTTTGTTAGCATTAATAGATGCTTCACTTGCTTTAGTAATAGATTTAGTAATGGATCCACTAGCTTCTATATATAATTGGTGGATCTGGGTAGATCCAAATCAGGTGAATGTTGTTGAGGGAACAGTTGTTCCTTATAATTTTAATAATTATACCCATATGATTACGCCTGATAATCCTGTACAAGAATTTTTTGGTGGATTTTTCACTGAAGGGTTTAGATACCCTACTAGATTGTTTGGAATACCACTGATTAATTTTATAGCTTGGTTTGTTTTTGTATTTGTCTTTACTATTCAATTTAGGTGGATAGAATATAAAAATGAATGGAGTGATCTAAAGAAAACTTGGGTGCTATGGATTTTGATGATAATTAATGTTCCATTTTTATGTATCCTGTTAATTGCGCCCAATTTATAATATGAAAGATAAAATTCAATACATATTAAGATTCTTTAAAAATCACTTGCATATAGTGCTGTATTTTTATTTTTGGCTAGGCATCTTCATTGGAGGACTTGTGGCTCCTCAAGATAGGGTGGAGATGCTAAATAGTGAACTAATAAAGGAAGGTTGGCATTTGTCTTTATTAAGTATGATCTTGATCTTCCCTGTGTTTGTAATATATTATTATAGAGTCAAGAAAAAAAACAATTAATATTGATCTTCCTGCTCAATAATGTTTTTTAAGTTTTTAAGTGCTTTCTTTTGTAATCCTCCCCATAGTAAATGAACAAATAAAAAGGTAATAGGTAATGTGAATAGATTTCGGTTGTAAAAGCTGTATTTATTAGTGAAGCTTACCATAGAATTTTCAGTTTTCTCTACCCAGATTTCACCCTCAACTTTTATCACAAAGAAGAAAGAAGAATTTTTAAAATCAGTGAGTCGGTATTTCCAATACTCATTGGGCTTTTTTTCAATAATCGTTTCTTTACAAAATTCTTTTCCAAAACCTAGTAAAAGTCTGTACCCATCTTTCTCTCCCCAATTTACTTCTTTAATTACACCTTCAGAAGCAGGAAGTGGACCATACCCGGTCATGATCTTTCTTACATCTTTATAAATAGGGGCATTAAAAACATTTATGATATTGCCTTTTATTTTACAGGCGCAATTTTTTGTAATGATCATTTTG
>Ga0206679_10001027_pt1 | contig 23271 bp, 26 predicted proteins | sample M110012015metaG_FD_155464 | JGI IMG/M metagenome (GOLD analysis project Ga0206679, IMG submission 155464) | Ammonia-oxidizing marine archaeal communities from Monterey Bay, California, United States - M1 100m 12015 | ecosystem: Environmental > Aquatic > Marine > Intertidal zone | place: USA... | reverse complement strand
AAATTAGAATATCACATGCCAAAATGTGAAAAATGTGGACAAGACACTAGCAAAGGTTATGACTGCGAACATACAGAATTTGAAGAGTATTGTAAGGAATGTTATACAGAACTTCACTACTACATAACTGAGAAAAAAGAAAATGAATGAACTACAAGTATTAATTCAATGGATATCTGATTTACTTTCAGAATATTTGTACACAGGAGTTTTTGTTGCGGCATTAATTGAAACGATAATTCCTCCAATTCCTACAATGGCAGTATTTCCCACGGCAGGGTTTATCGCCTCACAAAATGGATTAAGCGTAGCAGAAGCAGTTCTATTAGGTATTGTAGGAGGATTGGGAGCATCAATTGGTTCAACAGTTATTTATTTAATTGCATTAAAGTTAGGCAGAACTGCATTATTGAAATATCTTAGTAGGGTAAGAGTTTCAGAAAAAAAATTAGATAGAGTAGAAAGATGGTTTGAAAAATATGGTGATAAAGCAGTATTGTTTGGAAGAATGGTCCCAGTATTTAGAGAAATGATTTCAATTCCAGCAGGATTATTAAAAATGAATGTGAAGAAGTTTTTGGCGTATACCATTCTAGGTTCATGTGGATGGGGAATTACAATGGTTTTGGTTGGATATTTCTTTGGTTTAACTGCATTTGAGATGATCATTTAGTATAACATAAGTTAAAAAATAGAAATAATTAGTAAGTGATATGAAAGCAATAATTTTGGCAGGAGGAAGAGGGAAAAGATTACGTCCAATAACAGACAAAATTCCAAAACCATTAATTCTAATAAATAACATACCATTAATTGAGCGAACTATAAGATACCTAAAAAAATATGGGATTACTGAAATTATTATTTCAAGTGGCTACAAATCAAATCAAATAGAGAAATTTCTTCAAAAAAAGAAAAATTTTGGGTGTAACATAATGTTCTCAATTGAAAAAACACCATTAGGTACTGGAGGTGCAATCAAAAAAGCCCTTGTCAATGTAGATGATGAATCATTTTTGGTATTAAATGGAGACATTGTAACAAATATTGATCTTCGTAAAATTCTAAAAAAACCAAATACAATTGCATCAAACGAATTAAAAACAAAATTTGGTACAATGAATATTAAAAATAATAAAATTTTAAAATTTAATGAAAAAATGGATGTGACAAATGTATGGATGAATCCCGGAATATATCATCTTTCAAGAAATATAGAAAAAATAATTCCAAAAAAAGGAAGTTTAGAAGGAATAGTTTTTCCAAAAATGGCTAAAAAAAAGATATTGGAAACTGTAAAATTTAAAAATGCATTGTGGTTTTCTATAGATTCTCATAAAGATATCGAAGAATGCTCAAAAGAAATAAAATCAAAAAGATATGCCAGATATTTCAAGTATTGAAATGAGAAGATTATCATATAGTTTAGGTTCATTGTTGCCAATTAAGGAAGTTTTAGATTGCTCTCAAAAATTAAACAACATAAAACCAGAAGCGATGTGGATTCCAGAGACATGGGGGATGGAAAATTTTTCTATGTTAAGTTTAGTATCAAAATATAACGAGTTTTCAAAAATCGGGTCATCAATAATTAACATCTATTCTAGAAGTCCAAGTTTAATTGCAATGGGTGCTGCAACCATAGACACAATATCAAATGGTCGATTAATACTAGGATTGGGAACAAGTAGCCTGCCAATTATTGAAGATTTCCATGGTCAATCTTTCGAATCACCAATACAAAGAATGAAAGAATGTGTTGAAATAATTCGGCTAGCATTAAGTGGTAAAAAAATAAATTATTCGGGCATGATTTTTTCTTTAAAAGATTTTTCATTATTAGTAAGTCCTGTTAGGAAAGAAATTCCAATTTATCTTGCAGCGATTAATAGAAAAATGGTGGAGTTAACATGGGATATTGCTGACGGAGTTATATTTTATTTAAGACCACAAGATGAAATGAAAAAAACAATTGCAGATATGCAAAAAATAAGAAAAATTGATACCAGTTTGCAGATAATTACTTGCATTGATCATGATTATGAAAAAGCAACAAATCGTGCAAAAAAGACGCTTAGTTTTTACATTGCAGTAGGTAGAATATATCGTGAATTTTTACATTCAAATGGATATTCTGAAGAAACAGAAATCATCTACGAGGAATATAAAAAAACTGGATTAGAAAATTTAGAAAAATTTGTCCCAGATAAAATGGTGGATGATTTATGTATTGCAGGCACGCCAGACATAGCAATAAAAAAATTAAACACTTTTCATAGTATTGGAATAGATATGCCAATTATTCAGTTTAATCCAATCGGAGATGTCAAAGAATCATTTCAATTATTAACAAATACATTTTCTGGAGAATTAAATGAATAAAGTAGCCATAGTTGGAACTGGTCAAACAAAATTCTCAAAAGAAGACGGAGATATAGAAAAATTACTTTTTGAATCTGCAAATATTTGTATTCAATCAACAAAAAACTGTGTTCCAAATGATATCGACGGAGTCTTAGTTTCTACAAATGATAATTCAAAATACATGGGGGCTATTTTGTCAGAGATGATGGGAATTCAACCAAGAATATCTCATTCCATAGAACATCTTTGCAGTTCAGGTACAAATGCAATAATTTCTGCATATTCATATATTTCATCAGGGTTGTCTGATGTTGTACTGGTATCAGGAGTAGAGTCAGCAACTAATCCAGGACAAGTTTTAGAATGGGATAAATCAAGAGGAAACTTCGAACATCCAATCTATTGGGCATCAATGCTTACCAAATCACATAAGAGAAAATTCCATACCACTGAAGAGGAATTAGCAATAGTTTCTGCAAAAAACTACAAACATGCAATGGATAATCCTTCAGCATATAGTAATGAACCAAGAACAATATCTGAAGTAATGAATTCTAAACAAATTACAGATGATCTTAGAATTTTGGATTGTTCACGTTCATGTTCAGGAAGTTCATCAATAATATTAGCATCAGAGGAAAAAGCTAAAAAAATTACCGAACAACCAATTTGGATTACAGGCATAGGACAAAAAACTACATCTGCTAGTTTTACAAAAAATATTCTTGAAGAAATTAAAAGTACACGAATTGCTGCAGATGCCGCATATAAAATGGCAAATATTGAAGCAAAACAGATTGATGTAGCTGAAGTACACGATGCGTTTTCGGTTTGTGAATTAATGGCAATATCTGAATTAAGAATTACGTCTAATGAGAAAAGTGGAGAATTTGTTAGAAATTTATTCAATACAGAAAATAGGATGATAAACCCTCGTGGAGGATTAATTGGAGCAGGACACCCATTAGGCGCAACAGGCATATCTCAAACGATAGAGATATCAAATCAACTTCAAGGAAAATCAGAAAAACGTCAGATTCCAAATACACGAACAGGTCTAATTCACAACATGTCTGCCGCAGGAACCTCAAGTTCAGTCATGGTATTAAAAAATTGACATTTTTTGAAGATCAATTAGAACAAGGTATTTTTCAGATAGGTTATTGTAAAAATTGTAACAATACAATATGGCCTCCAAAAGAGATTTGTCAAATGTGTCATGGAGGAATAAATTGGAAAGAATCAATGAATGTTGGAAAAATAGTCGAATTTTCAAAGAAAGATTCTATGTATTTTGGATTAATTGAAATTGATGATAAAATCAGGATTCTAGGAAATATTTCATGTTCTTCTGAACCTAAGATTGGTCAATCAGTGAAAATGAAGGTATCATTTCACAATAAACCCCATTATTCATTTATTGTTGAAAACAATTAGTAATTGGTCATTACAGAATAACCTGTATTACTATATGACATAAAATGGAGTAAAATGTATGAAATCAAGTTTAAAGATTATAACTAAAACTAAATCCCTTAATTTTAAAAAAATTGCTCAAACTAGAAGACAAAGAGGATATAATTGGGAAGATACACTAGTTAAACGATTCAATAAGTTAGAAAATTGGAAAGCATTTAGACTTGGGTCTCCTAGCGTGGCATTACCTGATATTTTATGTGTCAATAACAAAAACAGCATAATATTCACGATTGAAGCAAAATCTGGAACAGGTACAACATTAACAGTTCCATTTGATCAAATAATCAGATGCCTAAATTGGACAAATAATTTTACAGTGTATAAAACAAGAAGAGTAATACTTGCATTCAAATTTCTATCAAAAAAGAGAATTGGAACAGGTTTGTATGAAAAAAGAGAATTAAGAGAGTTTTACAAAGTATGGAATGAAAAAAAAGATCCGACAGATATGGTGTGCAGGTATGATGGGTCCACATATGCGTTAATTCAAGGTAAAAAAAAGAAAGAAAATTTAAAGGATTACGAAATGCCATTCAAATCCAGACATCGGAAAATAACTAGCAATGTAAATTAGCACTATATGTCAAATTTATCATCTTTGTTTATTAATGACATATTAGAGAAAAAATTATGAGTTTTTCAGATTTTATTGACGAACGTATGCTAATCAGTAAAAATGTACTAGGCACAAAAGAAATGAAAATAAAAGTAATGGAGGTGTCAGATGAAACTACACCTTTACAATGGAAATTTGGGGATAGAGTCAAAGTGACTAAAATTATAATTACAATAAAACACCTTGAAACACAAAAAATTGAAGAAGGGGAATTAGATATAGAGGAAGTGGAGAAGGCATTGGTAAAGGATAGACACTATACATCAACAAACAGATGGGTTCCTACAAAAGAGATTAAAAATGGATATGTAATAAATTCAAGACACACTACACTGATCAGTGATGCACATGCACTTGATATGATAGTTTTCTAATCGTCAGAAACTTATAAGAACCTACTTTTTGAACAAAATTTATGATAACAAAGGATATTTCAGTAGACGGTGCAGAATACAAGTTAACTTTAACGGATCAAGTATTAAATCAAGTGGATAATCTTAAAGCATTGTATGCAACAGCTGCAGAAGACCCAGAAAGTTTTGAGCAAGTAAGTTCAGAAATTTCTGCTGCAATTAATAACATAGCAGAATCAGTATCACCTGAAGTTTCAGATGGGCACTTAGACGGATTAATTCAAGAAGTTTTCAAAGCTGTTGAAGACAAAAAATCAGAAGTCGATAAACAACTAAAAGATAGAGATTCTAAAATTTCAAAAAAGAAGAAATAACTATTTCAGGTCTTTTACAAGTTCATTAATCTTAAAGATCATGTTGTCATTGTGAAAAGAATTCATGATAGAATTTCTAATATGTTTAATCCGTAACGGATCCTCAGAGTAAATTTCTTTGATTTTTTCAAGTTCGCCGATAAAATAGTAATTATCAAAATAATTTTGTATTTTTTTTGTCAATTTTGAGAACTCAGGATTTTCATCTGAAAACTCTTCAGATTTCCGAAGTAAAACTCGAAATAATCCATTAATTTTTGTCAATTCCACATCTAATGTAAAAAAATCTTCTTTAGAATCTCCTAAATTTTTAATTATATCATAACTACCTAGAATTTTCATCATGAGATCATAAAAATATTCATTAACTTTAACCATATAGAACACAAGTAAAAATTAGTTCTAAATCTTTACTTTGTAAATATTATGAAAATATGTAGTGAAGATTATCAATCCAGCCTTTAAATTAGTAGCAAAATAATGTTAGAAACATGCTTCAACGAGCCAAACTAGCATGTATAAATCCAAAATGTGGAAAAACATATCCAATAAGATCACTAGCCATAAAATGTGATTCATGTAATTCTCTACTGGATGCCAAATACGAAGATAAGCCAAATTCAAATTTAAAAGATATATTTTATGAAAGAAGAAATCCACAAGGAAGTATTTACAATGAAAGTGGAGTTTGGAGATTTAGAGAATTACTAAATTTTTGTGAAATTGAAACAGAAGATATTGAACAATGTTCAAAATATTTGGTTTCATTAGATGGATCTGAAGGAAGACAATCAAAACCATATCATATGGGAAAAGTTGCAGAATTTGTTGGAATCGGTAATGAAGATGTAGTATTCCAGCCAGAAGGATACAATCCAAGTGGTTCCTTCAAAGATAACGGAATGGCCGCTGCAGTTACACATGGAAAAATGATGGGTGCAAAAAAAATTATTTGCGCCTCAACAGGAAATACATCTGCATCTGCAGGAATGTTTGCTGCAAATGAAAATATGGAATGTGATGTATATATTCCAGATGGACAAATTGCTCCAGGAAAATTAAGTCAGGCATATCAATTTGGAACTCAAATGGTCAAAGTTAATGGAAATTTTGACGATGCATTTACAAAATCATTACAAGCTGCAGAAGAACCTGGAAGTTACACCGTAAATTCAGTAAACCCATTTAGAATAGAGGGGCAAAAGACAATTCCTTTTAGAGCACTTGAGGCATTAAATTGGGAAGTTCCAGATTGGCTTGTTTATCCAGGAGGGGCATTAGGAAATATATCCAGTTGTGGAAAAGCATTGATGGAATTATACGAATGGGGATGGATTAAAAAAATTCCACATATCGCAGTAATTAATGCAAGTGGTGCAAATACACTATATCAATTATTTAACGGGATATTTGGTGAAGAGAAATTAAGATGGAATGGCGGTGTACCTAATTTTGAATTAATTGATGAATTTTATAATAAGATGATTGATGATGAAAATCTAAAACCAAAAACTAAAGCAACAGCCATACAAATTGGCAAACCTGCAAACATTACAAAAGGATTACGTGCTTTAGACTTCACAGAGGGAGTAGTTGAAGAGGTGACAGATACAGAAATGCTTGATGGCATGTCAGTGGTAGGATTAAATGGCTTTGATTGTGAGATGGCATCAGGAGCATCAGTGGCAGGTATTAAAAAATTAAGAGATAAAGGAATTATTAAAAAAGACGACAAGGTTGTTGGGATTTTAACAGGACGTCAAAAAGAACCACTACTTCCAATCGATTATCATAATAATCCTGCAAACAGATTTGCAAGACCGCCTAAAGACTAGGCTCAGATTGATAAAAAATCAATTTTACTCAATCTTAAGGCTTTAATACAAACCAATTACAAATTAGATTAATCTGAAATGTGGTGTAACTACAATAAATGATGTGCAGTGAATGTTTTAATAAAATAAAATTAATAGAGGTTCTCCGATGCAATTAGAATTTGAGATTCCATTACTAGTAGTTTTAATTGGACTTTCGGGATTCTTTAGTGGATTAGAAGTTGCACTAGTAGGAGTTAGAATGGCAAAAGTTGAACAGATGGTGAAGGATAAAGTGAAAGGTTCCACATCATTGTTGAAGCTTAAGAAAAATCCTAGTCGAATGATGGCTAGTGTTAATTTAGGAAACAATTTGGTAAATGTAGCTTCAACTGCAATTGCAACAGATATCGCACTGAAGATATTTGGGAATGATGGATTAGCTATTGTAATTGGGATAATGACATTCCTAATACTTGTTTTTGGAGAAATAACGCCAAAAACGTATTGTAATGCGAATGCCCCAAAAATTGCGGCCAGATATAGCAGAATATTATTGGCATTTAGTTATGCGTTTTATCCAATTGTTAGAATGCTAGAGGCCATAACTAAAGGAATTATTAAAATGACGGGAAGTAGTGATAACCCACCAGGCATAACAGAAGAAGAAATTAAAGGAGTTATTGATCAAGGATTAAAAGACAAAGCTATAGAAAAACAAGAAAGTGAATTAGTACATAGTGCATTAAATTTTGATGACATAGTAATTCGTTCAGTTATGACACCACGAACAAAAATGTTTACGCTAAATTCTAAGAAAATACTTTTCGAGGCATTACCTGAAATTAATAATAGTGGATTTTCAAGAATTCCAGTTTATTCGGAAAATAGTGACAATATTATTGGAATTGTTCATGTACGAGATGTTTTGAAATCATTGGAACATGATGAAAAAGTAATATCTTTGGAGAGTATAATGCGAGAGCCAATTTTTGTGTCACAAGAGAAAATGGTGAGCGATTTACTAAAAGAAATGCAAGGAAGACAAACACACATGGCAATCGTAGTAGACGAATTTGGAGGAGTTGAAGGATGTGTGACATTGGAAGATTTGCTAGAAGAGATTGTAGGTGAAATTCATGATGAGAAAGATACGGTTGAAGAGATATTCCAGAGTGAAGGAAATGATGCAATATTGACTGACGGAGATATAGAAATTGATAAAATTAATGAGATTTTTAAAACCAGCATACCAGAAGGCGATGATTATTCAAGATTAAATGGATTATTACATGAAAAATTACACGACATACCGAAAGAAGGAGATAAAATTGAAATTGACTCACTAAGAATTATAGTAGAAAAAGTTTCAAAGAATAAACCAGACAAAATCCGAATAGAGAAAATTAAATAATTATTTCTTAGAGAAATTAGATTCTAGAAGTCTTTTTTTCTCAGACATATTAAATAATTTTTCAGTGTGCTTTACAGCATCCTCATATGATTTTTCAAATAACATTGCTTGTAACAACATGTGATTCTCAGGAATGACAATACCAGTTTGATCATCAGAATACATTATTTGTATGGTGTCATCAATTTTTTGTGTCATGTTTGCATGTATGTGAATCATGTTTGTATCCTTAAAACTAAAATTTAATTTTTCAGCAAAATCTCTAATATCTTTTGTTCCTTTTGCACTCCATAATGTCGCAATACCATATTCATTTTTGAAAATATCATGTATTTCATCTATTGAAGGAGTATTTCCATTGAATCTAATATCCATTATGTGCAAATGCATTTGTCTAGTAGGTACTTTAATAGCACGTACAAACAATGGAGCATCTTTTCCAAAATAAGATTTTACATCTTCACCATGATGAGGGCTTTGTGTTAATTCAATGGTATCAGTTACGGTTTCATCTATTTGTTCAATATCAGCCCATCGTCTAACAAGTGTAACATCGAATCTTTTAATTGAATTTTCGAAATTTTTCCGCAATGGCTCCAATATACGACCCATTCCTGTAACATTGCAGCTACCTTGCATAACATGTTTTTGTCCAATCGCATCATCATAATTCACTTTAGAATTAAATAATAAATTGGAAACAGATTTTTCACCATCAATTGTTTCACCCCCTTGATAAATTGATAAGATATCTCGAGGTTCATAAAATAATTTTTTATTTTTAAATCCCTGCCCACCAGGGGAAGCATCGATTACTAGATCAGATTCATCCAATGCAGATTCGATATTTCCAGATATGGCAAAATTAGAAAAAGCATTTTGATTCTTTTCTGGAACATATACCTTGAAGCCTTTTTCTATCGCATCACTAACTTTTGAATCTGGAGAGTATTTACCAACCCCAACTACCTCGATTTCAGGATCATCTTTAATGAACTGAATTATACGGCTACCAATGGAACCATAACCATTGACAAAGACTTTCTTCATCAAGATTTGATAGAGAATCCAGTCTTTTATAATTAACCTAAGGATTAAATCTCATGATTTAGGCATTTTTGTGTGGTAAGAAAAGATTTAGACGATGATTTTACATTTTCCATTGAAGGCAAAGACTACACAATTTCAGAAAAGAAGAAGGGGAACAAAGATGAACAAAAGCAAACTTTACACGCCCCATCCTTAACAATTGGTGCAATTATCTCTGTAATTTGTATTGCAATAATATTTTTTGGAATTGAGAGTGTTTCAGAACAATCAGAACCATTAATTGAAAAACAATTGATTGAAGAACCAAAAAAACCAGTATCAATTACAAGTGGAACATTTTTTGATAATGGATCACCTATACTAGGAGACCCAAATGCAACAATTACGTTGATTGAGTTTGGAGATTATCAATGTCATTTTTGTAATGTGTATTATCAAAATACAGAACATGCAATTTATGAAAATTATGTTATGACAGGAAAAATTAATGTCATTTTTAAAGACTACACCATAATAGGACCAGATTCTACAATTGCCGCACTAGGTGCACATTGTGCAGGAGAACAAGGGAAATTTTGGGAATATCACAATACATTATATGACAATTGGGGTGGAGAGAATAACGGATGGGCAGGACAAAAGAACATTTTTAGATTTGCAGAAAAAATTGAATTGAATATGGATGAATTCATTGAATGTAATATTGACAAACGATATGAACAAAAAATTTCTAAAAGCAGCAATGATGCAAGAAATTTAGGAGTGACAGGAACGCCTGCATTTTATGTTATTTCTGCAAACAGTCAACAGGTTGAATTCATTTCTGGAGCACAGCCATATGCAGTATTTGAAAAAATCTTCAACTCCATGCTTGAAAATTAAAAATTTTAGAATATCAGTATAAGATCGCGAGAATTTTTATCACTACGTAAATGATATTAGCCTTGGAAATCTTATATACCCACATCATGAGGCATAGCTGATGGCAGCAGGAATCGATGACATTTCAATTTACATTCCACGATTGTTTATGGATGCAGGAGACTTTGCAGAAGCAAGAGGTTTAGATCCTCAAAAATTAGTAAAGGGATTAGGCGTTTCAAAAATGGCAATTGTAGATGCCAATCAGGATCCCGCCTGCTTAGCTGCAAATGCTTGCTTGAAAATTATGCAGAAAAATAAATTGTCGCCAGAACAGATTGGAAGATTGTATGTTGCAACCGAATCATCATTTGATGAATCAAAAGCAATGAATTCATATGTTATAGGAATGTTAGAGCAAGTTTATGGAGCAGGTTCATTTCAACACTGCGGAGGTATTGAATGTAAATTTGCATGTGTGAGTGGGTCGTATGCACTATATGATAATACAAATTGGATTCGTGCAGGAGAATCAGAAGATAAACATGCGTTAGTTGTAGTTTCAGATATTGCAAAATATGATTTAGGTTCAAGTGGAGAAATGACACAAGGAGGAGGAGCAATTGCAATGCTTTTGAATGACGCACCAAGACTTTTAGAATTCGATCCTAAAGTTACATCAACTTCAATTAAAAATGAATATGACTTTTACAGACCATTTGGAAAAGAAACCCCAATTGTTCATGGACAGTATTCCAACTTACTATATCTGATTCAAGTAAAAAATGCATTAAATGACTACAAAAGAAAAGCTCTGAAAACAGGATTAATAAAAATGAAAGAAGGAGAGAGTATGCTTGATCATATAGATTATTTTAACATGCACTTACCATACAGCAATATGGGGAAAAAGGCATTGGCATATCTAGTAAGACATGAATTGAGAAATACCCCAAAATGGAAAAAAGTGATTGAAGAAATTGGTATGGAAGAACCAATACCAAATGATCCACGAGGAACTATTGAATCAATAATTGCAGATTCCGAATTTATGGCAAAAGATAGTGAGTTTACAAAAAGATTTGCAAAGACAAACACATATCAAGAAATTTATGAGAACAAGGTTGCAAGTTCACTCATTGCATCAAAAAGTATTGGTAATCTCTATACTGCATCACTATATTTGGGATTTAGAAGCTGTTTAGAATATGAGTTCCAAAAAGGAGTAAGTTTGGACGGAAAACGATTTGGATTTGCATCATACGGAAGCGGTAGTAGTGCAATGGTATTCAGCGGAGTAATACAACCAGACCACCTGGAAATTGTAAAAGAGATGAATCTGGAAACAGAAATTGGAGAACGACAAAGATTGAGTTTATCAGATTATGAAGAACTACATGAGAATAAACGTACACCAGATCAATCAATACTAAATGCAAAAAAAGAATTCATTTTAGAACATGTTGAACAAATTTCCTCAGATAAACGAGGGGAAAGAAGATACGCATTTGTTGAATAAATCTAATGAGTGAAAGTTCGTCCATTAAAGATGCATTATACGCAAAAATAGATGAGATTGGGCAAGAACAAATACATCAATTATTGTTAAACAACAAGTTTTCAGAATTATTTGAGAGAATCTATGAACCAGTAATTCATAATGTGCAGGACATTGATGAATATGAAAAACATGGAACGATAGCTGAAAGTTTAACACATTATTTGTTTACAGAGATGTTAATTCCTAGTCAGCGAAAAATTAGTTTTGAGAATATAGAAATAGATATGATAATTCCAAATACGACAGAATTACAGAAAGATAGTCACAATACAATAGTAATATTATTTGTTAAAACATCCAATATTGAACAAGTAAAACAAAAAATTCAAGATTTAAAGAAACTACAAAAAGATGATGCAAAAATATGGATTATTTCAAAGGATCATATAGAAATTCCACAATCTACATACACAACAGAAAAAGAATCTTTTGGAAAATTTTTAAAAGACGCTCAAAATTTTATTAAAACAAAAAAGATGAATAAACTAAATATTTTCAAGACCAAGGTTTGACATATCCACAAAATTTGGGAAATTTTCAACGTACGATTCAATGGTGAAGGAATGATTGTATGGGATTGCGCCAGAAACCTTGTGTCCAGTCAAACCAAAGAGTTGATGCTTCAAATTAGTTAACTCATAGCCATCAGAAACATTTTGATTTACTAAAAATCCTTTTAAATTCAATTTTTTTTGTTGTGCATGTTCATATGTCAACAGGAAATGATTCACAGATCCAATTTTAGAACCAGTTACAATGAGTGAACTCAATTCTAAATCAGAAATTAGATTAGAAACAAAATAATTTTTAGATATAGGAGTCATAATTCCACCTATTCCTTCTACAATTACAACATCATGTATTGAAGCAAGTTGTTTGTATGATTCAATAACTTTAGGGATGTCAATCTCAAGATTAAGTTGTTTAGATGCATCATAGGGGGAAGTAGGGATTTCAAAATAATATGGATTTACAAGATCAACAGGATCGTTGGCTCCAGAGTATTTCATTAAAATTTCAACATCCTCAGATACAGAATCAGGTGTAGCCTTGTAACCAGATGCAAAAGGTTTCATCACCCCCACATCAATATCATTATCACGAAGATGTTTAGCTAATGCAGCACTTACACATGTTTTTCCAACATCAGTATCAGTTCCAGTAACAAAAAAAGAATTCATCATAATTTCCTAGATATCGATTTAATTGTAGATATAGTTCCGTCAATTAAGAAATTAAGATCATTTTGAGATATTGCTAATGGAGGAACAAGCATTATGATGTTTCCAAGAGTTCTGAAATAGATTTGATGTTTTCTACCTTCATCAAATACTAATTTGTTAATAGAGGTTTTTGATGAAAGAGGTTTGTTTGAGTTTTTATTTTGAACAAGTTCAATTCCCATGACCATACCTTTATGACGAATTTCTCCCACCATATCCAGGTTAGAAATATCATTAATTCTATTTTCAAAAATCTTAGATGTTTTTTGAATTTTTTCAATTAGATGATATTTTTCATATAATTCAATATTTTTTAGGGATAATGCAGCAGCTGTGGGATTTCCAGTATAAGTATGGCCATGGAAAAGGTGTTTAAATTCAGAGAATTTACCAAGAAAAGAATCATTAATTTTCTTCGTAGTTAAAGTTGCAGCAAATGTTTGATATCCTCCAGTAAGCATTTTCCCAAATGAGACAACATCTGGAATAGAATTTTGAGATTGATATTCAACCATAGATCCGAGTCTGCCAAAACCAGTTGCAATTTCATCTAAAACAAACAATACATCATTTTTTTTACATATTTGAGATATCTTTTTTTGAAAAGTTTTAGGATAAATTATCACGCCGCCAGCCATCTGTGCTCCACTCTCCATGACAAATGCAGCAATAGAATTATCTTTTTCTAGTTTATCTTCAATTTTTGATAAACAATATTCTTCATATTCCTTAGAAGACGTTTTTTTGGGAGTTCCTGCAGATATGATTCTTGGAACAGGAAATTGTATAGTAGAAAATAATTTTGAACGAAATTTCGAGAAAAATTCAGGCACATATCCTACAGACATCGCACCAAATGTATCACCATGATATCCATTTTCCAGAGTAGCAACGTTAGTTTTTTTATTTTCCCCTACATTATGCCAATATTGTAAAGCAATTTTTATTGCAATTTCCATTGCGGTTGATCCGTTATCAGAAAAGAAGACAGATTTCATTTTGGGATTTAGTTTTAATAATTTATTAGATAATTTTTCAGCAGAAGGATGTGTTAGATTAAACAAAGAAGTATGCTGAAGTATTTTTGTCTGTTTGATTATTTCAGATACTAATTCAAATTTTGAATGACCCCAAACATTACACCACATACTTGCAACACCATCAAGCATTTTTCCACCCTTAGAATCATACAACCACATACCTTTAGCAGATGTTATTTTAGGAAAAGTTGTCCATTCAGACATTTGAGTATTAGGATGCCATACAGAACTATCAGATTTCATACAAATCATATTTTTTATGACTAATTAATGGTTAACCATAGATTTTATACAAGTTAACGCTTATTTAGTGAATTTTTTAATTTCGAATATGCAAAATCAGACAAAGTTAATCCTAGAATGTAAAAATAGAGTACTTACCAAACAGGGCTTAACTGAAGAATTAACAAACGAGTTATTCAATGTAGAAGACAAAGTTTTGAGCCAATTATCAGATGCAGCAAATGAAATTACCAGAACATTTCAAGGATCAAAAATAGATGTTGAGCAATTAGCTAATATTAAAAAAAATTATTGTAGTGAAGATTGTACATTCTGTAGCCAATCTGCATTTTTTGATACCGGTATTGACAAATATCAATTAATGTCAGCCGAGGAAGTAGTCAGACAAGCAACAGATGCAAAGAAAGCAGGTGCACACTCATATTGTTTAGTTGCAGCATGGAGAGAACCAACAGACAAAGATTTTGATAAAGTATGTCATATAATTAAAGAAGTTAATGAAAAAGTAGGCATTTCATTAGAATGTAGTTTAGGATTTCTAACAATTCAGCAAGCAACAAAATTAAAAGAATTAGGAGTAATTAGATATAATCATAATTTAGAAACATCTGAATCCAAGTTTCCAGAAATTTGTACAACTCATACATATCAAGATAGAATAGATACACTACATACCGCAAGAAAAGCAGGATTAGAGCTTTGTACTGGCGGAATAATAGGAATGGGAGAGACAAGAAAGCAAAGAGAAGAGTTGGTCCAAGCAATATCAAAACTCAATCCAGAAGAGGTTACAGTGAACTTACTGGTAGCATTCCCAGGTACACCATTAGAACTACAAACACCATTGAGTTTAGAAGAAATACTAAGAGTATTCGCAGTTTTAAGGTTTTTACTTCCGAAAAGTATCATAAAAATTTCAGGCGGTAGAGAAGTTAATTTGAATGATGATGGAAAAGAATTACTTTTGAGTGGTGCCAATGGCATTATCAGCGCAGGATATTTGACATTAGATGGAAACGCTATGCAAAAAGATGTTAAAATGATAAAAGAGATTAATCTTGAAGCCTAAATTTGGAACACTTGAAAAAAAATTAAGTGTAATTAAAAAAAATAATCTACTAAGAAATCTTCAAGATAGTCAAGTTGAAAAACAATTCATAAAGCAAAAGGGGAAAAAACTGTTGAATTTTTCATCAAATGATTATCTCGGGATAAATCCAGGTAAGATAAAACACACTCAATTCCAATCTAGTTCAAGACTTGTTTCTGGAAATGACACTAGTTTTTCAATACTTGAAAAAAAATTAGCTAAACATAAATCACAAGAAAGATCAATAATTTTTCCTACAGGATATATGGCAAACCTTGGAATAATTTCTTCAATTGCAAACAAACAAGATACAATATTCAGTGATGAGTTGAACCATGCAAGTATTGTTGAAGCATGTAAATTATCCGGATCTAAAATTAAAATTTTCAAACATAATGATATGAGAGATTTAGAACAAAAAATTGAGAAAACTGAAGGAAAAAAACTTTTGATTACAGAAGGGGTATTCAGTATGGATGGCGACTGGTCAAAATTAGATAAAATATCTCAAATAGCAGAAAACCATGAAATTATCACAATTCTAGACGATGCACATGGAGATTTTGTACTAGGAGAAGACGGAAAAGGTACTGCAAATTTTTTTAATGTAGAAAAGAAAATTGATCTATACATTAGCAGTCTGAGTAAAGGATTAGGAAGTTTTGGAGGCTATGTTTGTGGGAAAAAAAGTTTAGTGGATTTATGTATAAACACATCAAAGACTTTCATATACACATCAGCATTACCTGCATCAATCAATCAATATTCACTTGAAAGATTTGATTCAAACAGAGAGGCATATAGGAAAAAATTATGGAAAAAAATTAATTTATTTCATCAGAGATTAAAAGAAATTCAACTTCAAACTACATCAACAAGTCAAATAATTCCAATAATTATTGGTAAAGAAAAGAATGCAATGGAGTTTTCAAAATATTTAAGAAATAATGGAATTTTTGCACAAGCGATAAGATATCCAACAGTAAAGAAAGATCAAGCCAGAATTAGAATTTCAATTACAGGATGGTTATCAAATAAAGAAATAGAATATTCGATACAAATTTTAGAAAAAGCTAAAAGAAAATTTAAACTAAAATGATTAGCGCATCATATCAAAGCCACCTAATGCAGGAGACCCCATTACAAATGCAAATGCAATTATGCCACCCAATGCTGCAATAATTACATAAAATCGCGAATTCATATGGAAATCTGAAAAGCCTTGAATAAAAACTCACTTGTGTTAATGATTTTATAAAATCATTTCATAGAAGTGCTATGGCTGAGATTTCACTACTAATTGCATTTTTGGCAGGAATCGGTTCTTTTTTTGCTCCTTGTATTTTACCTATGGTTCCAGCATTTTTGGCATATATTTCAGGAACAACACTATCTGAAATTAAAACAAAAAATAATGTCATTTCCATTAACAAATCAAATGTACTTTTAAATTCAATATTTTTTGTATTAGGATTCTCAGTAGTATTTTCAGCATTAGGAGTAGCAATTAATTCAATTTTTTATGAAAGTGCCAATCAAATTGTATCAGAATTCAATCAAATTGGCGGAATAATCATCATAGGGTTTGGCACATACATGATTCTAAGTCATAAAATTCGCATACTCAATGTTGAAAAAAAAATATTTCCAAAAAGCGTAGGTGCTCGATTTCCGGTATCATTTTTGTTTGGAATGGCATTTGCCGCAGGATGGACACCATGTGTTGGACCAATTTTGGGCACAATAATCACTCTGGCAGCAACATCGCCTAGCATTGCATTCAATTTACTACTTGCATATTCTACAGGAATAGGAATTCCATTTATAATAATGGGGGCATTAATTTCCAAATCAAGTAAAATAATTTCAAAAGTAGGAAAACATTTGAAATATTACACAGTACTGTTTGGAATGATAATTATTGCATTAGGGGTTCTAGTGTTTTTTAATCAATTAGTTTTAATTGCAAACTTTCCACTTCTAAATGATCTACTGTTGTTGAGTTAAAAATGAAAAAAGAATACACGTATGCATCAATATTTTTTGCGATAATTGCATTAGGAATAATTTCTATTTCATATTTTTATGATGAAGTTGATCTCAAACGAAATACTACAGATGATACAACAACATTAGATAAAACATTTCTAAGAACATCACCTGAATTAAAAGGCATATCAGGATACATAAATACATCTTCAGAAAAAATAAGTCAATACATAGAAGGTAAGGTTGTATTATATGATTTTTGGACATACAGTTGTATCAATTGTATACGAACTTTACCCTATCTTACAGCATGGGATGAGAAATATTCAGATGATGGATTAGTAATTGTTGGAATACATACGCCAGAATTTGAATTTGAAAAAGAATATGATAATGTTGTTTTTGCAACTAAAAAATTTGGAATAAAATATCCTGTGATCCAAGATAACGATAAAGAAATTTGGAATGATTTTCAAAATAGATATTGGCCAAGAAAGTACATTGCAGACCATGAAGGATATATTCGATTCGACCATATTGGAGAAGGCGCATACAAAGAAACTGAAAAAATAATTCAAGTATTATTAGAAGAAAGATCAAATGCACTTGGAAATACAGTGAAGGAAAAAAAATTGGTGGATCTAAATGAATTCAAACATGCAACATTTAGAACACCAGAATTATACTTTGGATTTAATTTTGCAGAGGGCAGGAATCAATTAGGTAATGAAGAAGGATTTGCAAAAAATAAGGTAGTTACATACCAATTACCTGAAAAATTTACACAGCATTATTTCTACATGGAAGGAATGTGGAAAAATAATAACGATGGAATGAAACTAATTTCAAATTCAGGAAAGATTGTTTTGAATTTTAATGCAAAACAGGTAAACATTGTTGCAAGCGAAAATGCAATATTAAAAATAGAATATGACGGAGATCAAATTCCAGAACAGGTAAGAGGTCAAGATATTTCATCAGACAGTACGGTCAAAATTTCAGAACCAAGATTGTACAATTTGATAAATTTAGAGCAAGAAGGACCTCATGAAATAATTATTCAAGTAGAAACCCCAGGTTTCGAGATATTTACATTTACTTTTGGATAATTCCAGTAAGGAAATGTGTAGTTAAGAAAAATTGATCCATTTAGATCAATTTTTTTTAGTCGTTCTATAAAATGCCAAATTTTTCAATTTCTAACATGGTATCATTTTCCGAGAAATGGAATGTTCTGAGCAAAGAATCATTATCTCAAAAATTTATGGGTACTGTAAAACCTGATGCTCCATTAAAAAATAGATTAGATGTGGCACAAAAAAGACTACAACAACAAATAACAAAATTAGGAGAAACCGAACAAAAATTAAAACAAAAAGATGCAATGTTTATGGATAAAATTGTAGAAGCGACAAAAACAAACAATCAATCATATGCAAGAATGTATGCAACCGAATTAGCAGAAATTAGAAAAAATAACAAAACCGTTAGTAATGCAAAATTATCAATGGAGCAAGTTCAGATTAGATTAAACACAGTTTCAGAATTAGGAGATGTCGTGGTAACATTAAGTCCATGTATGTCATTAATTAAAGGATTAAGTACATCACTAGGAGGAATGATGCCAGAAGTTGCAGAGTCAATGCAAGACCTATCAAGCATGCTAGGAGATATTGCAACAGGTACAACTATGACACATGAAGGAACCATGGGAGAATTTACAACTTCAAATAACGAAGCACAATCAATACTTGATGAAGCACAAGCAATGGTAGAAGGTCAAACAAGACAAAGTATGCCAGAACCGCCAGTCAGCAACAGTGTGGAAGATATACTAAAAGAAAGAGAAGCAATTTAATTTTTCTTTTTTATTTCTTGTAGTAGTTTTTTAATTCTAGATATTGTCGGATAACTGTAACCTCTCTTTCTATAATTTTTAATCATTAATTTCCAATTATTTAATCGCCAGGTAGCTTGCTCAGGAGTTATTGAATGAACTTCATTATTGATAATACTTTTTCTACCAACTTTTAGAGTGCCGGCGTATTTTGCATCCCATCTGTTTTTTGCAAATTTTAGACCAATTAATATCTCAGAAATAGGCATATTGGAAAAATATAATTTAATTTTCTCAATATCATCTTCAGATAGATCGTCTTTAGATATGACTGAAACCTCTTTTACCATGAATTAAAAGATAAGTACTAGAATATCACAAATATGCTAAATTTCATTCAACAAGATAGTATTTTTTTCAACATCCAAAGAAGCTAAAAAATGAGTGTCTACACATGGTGTTAAAGATGGCAAATCCAAAGATAGCAATTGCAACCAATACTAGTGGAATGACGACAATTTTTTCTTTGTATCCCATATGACATATTGGCGCAATTGTTAAATTAACCTTGGGAAGGACATTAAATTACAATGATGCCATCACAACAGGGTTATGACAGAGCAATCACTGTGTTTTCACCTGACGGAAGATTATACCAAGTAGAATATGCAATTGAAACTGTTCGTAGAGGAGCAATTGCAGTTGGAATTAAGACAAAAGAGGGAATAATTATTGCAGTGGAAGAAAAATCAAGAAAGTTGCAGATTATCAATACCCCACAAAAAATATTTCAGATTGATTATCATATAGGGGCTGCAGCCGCAGGATATATTCCAGATGCTCGCTCACAAATTGATAATGCAAGAACATTTTCTCAAAGTAATAAACTAGTGTATGATGAAGCCGTAGAAGTTGAAACAGTTGCTAAACATTTAGCTGATCAATGTCAACAATATACACAATATGGAGGAGCAAGACCAATTGGTGTTTCATTAATCATCGGAGGAATTGATCCTGCAGGAACTAATCTGTACATGACAGACCCAAGTGGGGCATACATATCATATGATGCAATATCAATTGGTGCTAATTCAGACATAGTTAATGAGTTTCTAGAAAAAAATTACAAAGTAGACATGTCTCTTGAGGATGCAGCATCATTAGCTATTGCATCCATTTACATTTCAAGTGAAACAAAAGAAGGGATTGGACATATCAAAATGTCAAAAATATCTGGAGAAAAAGGAGTTTTTGAATTTATTAAAGACGAAGATATAACAAAGTTTGCTGCAAATGCAAAATCAAAATATCCATCTGATGGAAAGTAGATACTTTTCTACAATTAAATATAATTTATAATGAAAATATCAATTGCAATACCTGATTCATCATTAAAAGACGAAAAGAAGCATGAAAACAAAACACGAAAAATTTTTCAGATTGCGCGTGCCGCAGGAATATTTCAAATAAGAGACATAATAATTTACAAAGATGGACGTGAATTTGAAAACGATTCAAAATTATTATCAACAATTCTAAGATATCTTGAAACCCCACAGCATTTCAGAAAACGTTTATTTCCAAAATCAGGATTATTACAATTTGTAGGAGCGTTATCTCCAATTAAAATGCCAAATCAAACTGGAACCTCAGATGCAAAACAAGTGAAAACAGGGGATGTTAGAGAAGGGGTTATTTTTCCAAAAGATGGAAAAAAATTTATCGACTTAGGAATTGATTATTCAATACCATATCATGGAAAAAAAGAAATTGATAAAAGAACAATTGTGAAAATTAAAGAGACATTTCCAAATTTTACAGTATATGATATAGAAAAAAAACAAATACCAAATTTTTGGAGTTATAATGTGAAACATGGTGGAAGTTTATTTACACTGCTGAACGATTGGAAAGGTCCAAAAATACTTACAAGTAGAAAATCAAAAAAAATTAAAGATGCAGACATACAACAAATTCTTTCCTCGAAGGAAGAAATTCTAGTAGTGTTTGGTACAACTGATAAGGGAATTCATGAAATGTTAGGCAAAAAAATCAGTAACATTCAAAATTTTAAAGCATGGAATTTCTTTCCACAGCAAGGAACTGAAACAGTTAGACTTGAAGAAGCAATTTTAGGCTGTCTGTCAATTATCAACGCGTACATATTTAAGAAATAAATTATAAAAAATTGTAAATTAATATGAAAAATCAGAAAAAATTTTTGATGTTGGCAATATTGGTGGGAATTGTAGGAGTTGGAATTGGAGCGATTACAATTTTTTCAATGATTTCAGAATTATATTCATTATAGAAAATATTTCAATAATTAATACATAAAATTGAGATTCTCACAGCATATAAGGGGGTTAACGACACTTTTCATTTATCCATGGGACATAGAAAACGTAGTCAGCCAAGAAGAGGAAGTTTAGCATATTCTCCCAGAATACGTGCAAAGAGTATGGAGGCACGAGTTCGTGCATGGCCAAAAATAAACAGCGAGGAACCAAGATTACTTGCACATGCAGGATACAAGGCAGGATGTGTTCAACTAGTCAGCATAGATGACAGAGAACATACACCAAGTCATGGAAAACAACTTGTAACACTTGGAACAGTCATCGCAACCCCACCAATTACAATAGTAGGAATTAGAGGATATTCAATAGACACCAATCATACAAGAAATGCAGAATTTGATTCATTTGCAAAAGATTTACCAAAAAATGTACAAAATAATTTAAAAATTAAAACAGAAGGAACCCCAATTGATGAAGCGCAAAAACATTTAAAAAAAATTAAAGAGATTTTTGCAATAGTAACAACAACCCCCGGAGATGTTAGTTTAGAAATGAAAAAACCATATATTTTTGAGGTTAAAATTGAAGGAGGAGACATACAAAAGCAATTTGAATTTACTAAAGAACTCTTAGGAAAAACTGTTAAAGTGGATGAGGTATTTGAAAATGGAACATATGTAGATACTGCAGCAATTACAAAAGGAAAAGGTTGGCAAGGTGTAATTTACAGATGGGGAGTAAAAAGAAAACAACATAAATCAAGAAAGACGGTTAGAGAGGTTGGGTCGTTAGGTCCAATTTCACCACAAAGTGTCATGTATACAGTTCCAAGAGCAGGACAAACAGGATTTCATCAAAGAATTGAATATGATAAAAGAATCATGATAATGAGCAATACCGAAAAAGAAGAATTTAAAATAAATCCAGACGGAGGATTCAAACACTTTGGAAATGTTAACGGAGATTTCATAATTGTAAAAGGTTCAGTGCCTGGAACATATAGAAGATTAATCAAACTTAGAAAACAAATTAGAAATGAACCAAAGAAGATAGTTAAACCAAATGTTCTGGAGGTCGTAATTTAATGAAAAGAACGGTTCTAACAATTAATGGTAAAAAAGATAGCGATATTGATCTTCCAATGGTATTTGAAACAGAAGTGAATCGTACATTAATTCACAGAGCATTCATCAACTTACAAACACATGGATTCCAAAAACATTCTACAAAACCAACAGCAGGAACGGAAGTAGTTGCAGATTCAAATGACCCTCCAACTGGTAGAGGGATTTCAAGAATTGCTAGGATGAAAGGAGGCGGAGGTGGTCGCTCAGGACAAGCAGGAGAAGTAGCATCAACCAGAGGAGGACGTCAAGCACACCCACCAATTGCTGCTAAAGTGATTTACAAAAAAATAAATAAAAAAGAAAATAAATTGGCATTATGTTCAGCACTAGCTGCAACAACTTCAAAAGAGTTAGTTGAAAATAGAGGTCACAAAGTAGAAGGAATCGATGCATTTCCATTAATAATTTCAGATGATATTGAGAAAGTTTCTAAGACTTCAGAATTAATCAAAGTTCTAAATGACTTGAAAATTACGCAAGATGTTGACAGATTAAGAAGCAGAAAAAGAAGAACAGGGAAAGTCGCATTAAGAGGT
>Ga0206679_10001026_pt1 | contig 23277 bp, 17 predicted proteins | sample M110012015metaG_FD_155464 | JGI IMG/M metagenome (GOLD analysis project Ga0206679, IMG submission 155464) | Ammonia-oxidizing marine archaeal communities from Monterey Bay, California, United States - M1 100m 12015 | ecosystem: Environmental > Aquatic > Marine > Intertidal zone | place: USA... | reverse complement strand
CATGGTCGTTGTCGGGGAGGAATTTCGTAACGGCGGTGGAAAGCTCGGTAATCATCCATTTCCGGCTGGATTGAATGACTGTGCGGCTGCAACACAATGGACATATGCCAACAAAGATAGGCTCGGTATTTCTAGAATTGTTGTGTCAGGCGAATCGGGTGGTGGCAACCTGTGTATCGCCACCGCACTCAAAGCTCGAAGAGAAGGCTGGATACAACAAATCGATGGGGTATACGGCCTTTGTCCTTACATTTCAGGCAGCTATGCCAATCCGCCTGCGGAACTTGTATCGTTATACGAAAACGATACGTACATGTTGGACTGCAGCATGATGGCGAGTCTTGTGCGGGTATATGACCCGAGCGGAGCGCATGCAACTAATCCGCTTGCCTGGCCGCTGCAGTCATCGACGGAAGACCTGGCAGGATTGCCACCACACATCATTTCTGTCAATGAACTGGACCCACTGCGTGACGAAGGGCTTGAGTACTATCGCAAGCTCGCCAAGGCTGGCGTTTCTGCTGTTGCCAGAACTGTGCATGGCACGCCCCACGGTGGTGACATAGGCTTTGTCGATGTGGCACCTGAGATGACTGCTGAAACGATTCGGTCGATCCACGGCTTTGTGAATTCGTTAGTCTAACGGTCCGTTCTGAAGTGAAAGAATGTATGGGTTAGAAGGAAGACGCTGCGATCGTCGGTATAGCGGACTATGAAAATGAGCGGAAGTAACTAGGTCCGGCGGTATTTAACTTTGAACAGTTCGCAGACCTGACACGCTTAGCTCTTGAGTACCGCGATGCAATCTCCAAGCTATAACTGTGGTGTTTCCGATGGTTATTTTGTTAGTCTAAAAGGATGAAGAAATTTGCCCTTATATCAGCATTGGTATTTAGTTTTAACGCTTGGGCTGAAAAGCCGCCCAATATTGTCTTAGTACTCATGGATAATTTTGGTTACGGCGAAATTGGCGTTTATGGCGGTGGAGTTTTGCGTGGCGCGCCCACGCCTAATATTGACAGCATCGCAGCAGAAGGCTTCCGGTTAACTAATTTCAATGTTGAGGCTGAGTGTACTCCATCTCGCTCAGCCTTAATGACGGGACGTTATGGTATTCGTACCAGACAACGTCAGGAAGGCCCGCCCAGAGGGGTCTGGTATGGCATCACAAAATGGGAAGTCACCCTGGCAGAAATGCTCTCTGACCAAGGCTATGCCACCGGGATCTTTGGGAAATGGCATCTAGGAGACACGGAAGGACGCTATCCGACCGATCAAGGTTTTGATGAATGGAATGGCATTCCCAGGTCATCAGATCGAGCTTTTTGGCCTGATAGCAATAGCTTTGCGCCTGATAGCCATCCAGATGTCAAATTTGCTCATGTGATGTCGTCGTTTCGAGGTCAGAAGCCAAAGGAAGTAGCAGTTTTCGACCGAGCTAAAAGAGCCACCATCGATAGAGATATCACTGACCATGCGATCGATTTTATAAAACGTAAAGCAAGTGATGGTCAGCCATTCTTTGCTTATCTTCCCTATACCCAGACGCATGAACCAGTAGACCCCCATCCTGACTTCTACGGCAGCACGGGAAACGGAAGTTTTGCTGATGTTTTGGCCCAGACTGATGCTTATGTCGGTGAGCTACTAGATACAATTGATCAGTTAGGACTAACAGAAAACACTATCTTTATTTTCACATCAGACAATGGACGTGAAGGTGTGCCGCGGTCATTTGGATTCACAGGGCCTTGGCGAGGAAGCATGTTTTCACCGTATGAAGGTTCCTTAAGGGTCCCGTTCCTGATCCGCTGGCCTGGGAGAATTCCAAAACTTAGCGTATCAAATGAGCTAGTCCATCAAATAGATTTGTTTCCCACTTTGGCTAGCCTGATTGGTGCCGGTATGCCAACAGATCGCATCATAGATGGAGTAGACCAATCTGATTTTCTGGAGGGTAAAACAAATAAATCTGCCAGGGAGTCGCTGGTTATCTACATCGGCAATGAGCTATTCGGCGCGAAATGGCGTAACTGGAAAATTCTACTTAAGGAAATGGATGATGATGGCTATGGTATTAAAAAAATGGCTTATCCTTCTGTCTATAATTTAATCGTCGATCCAAAAGAAGAAGTACCTGAACTTAATTATCTCAATGACACCTGGGTTGATTTTCCCTTATATCAGGTAATAGAAGATCACCTGGCATCGATAGCGCAAGATCCGGGCGCGCCAAATCCCTAGCCTCTGATCATCAAACCTCACGGGATACTTGGTATTAATTAGACCATGATAAGAGAACCAGCAGTGCCACAGTATCTTGGGTCCCTATTACTCCTCGTTAGTGTCGCAACGATGAATCAACACCGACTTTCGTTCCTGAATGCAGGAGAATATCGGATTAAATGATTAAGAAGGTCGCTCGTGATCAATCACTTTAAACGGGCCGACGCCAATTGTGGGTCGAGGTGGATGTCCTTAAGCAAGATCGTTATCTTAACCGCCATGATAAAAAGCAGGGCCTTGTAATATAGAAATTAGGCTCCATATTTTACCGGTGGGAAAAGGTGGCTTTGCCCTAGACGAGTGCGTTGATTGACCTGATTTGTAGGTTGACGATCGTGTTGTTTTTGCTATCTTCCTTTTCTGACACCAAGCATTTATGAACCCCTTTATTGAAGGGGCCGGTTAATTAGGAGTCAAAATTTTGTATCCAAACCGTGGTCTTGTTCCTGCTGTCGCCCTGGTGTTGGTTTTATTTATGGCGCCATCAGTCTGTTTAGCTGACATCAAGATAGATGGTGTTTTAGATGACACGGAATGGTCTTCTGCCCGAGAATGGACCCAGTACTATGAATCAATGCCATTTTCTTTAGCAGAACCAAAACATTTCCAAAAAGTCTTGATTCATCAGGATGAGAAAGGCATGTATTTTGGTTTTATCAATGAGCAGCCAAACGAAACAATCCGTGCCAATAAGCATGAAAGAGATAATGAAAGGGCCAATGCCGATAAGGCGGGTATCGCCATTGATTTTGATGGTGATGGCTTAACAGCCTACGGATTTGCCGTTTCTGCGGGCGGATCCATCATTGACACCATTTATATCAATGAAAACCAGGGCAATGCTGACTGGGATGCGGATTGGGAATCGGCTACTCATGTTGAGGGGGATGCATGGTTTGCTGAGATGTTCATTCCTTGGAGTATTGCGCCCATGAAGGCCCAGGAAGGGGATGTCAGAAAGGTAAAATTAGCTTTTTGGCGAATGGTCGTCGCTGAAAGCCGGGTAAATACCTCAATAAAAGGCAACCCACGACAAGAGAAGTTTATGTCGCTTTTTGAGGACTATGAATTTAAAAACTATAGCGTTTCAAAAATAGATTTTTTCCCTTATATCAATGTAACTGAAGACAGGGTTTTAGAAGATGTCACGACTAAGGCCGGAATGGAGGTGTTTTGGAAAATTGACTCGGGTAAACAACTTAATATTGCTTTAAATCCCGATTTTGGACAAGTTGAAAGCGATGAGCTCGTGGTTAATTTTTCAGCGACTGAAACCTTTTATTCAGATAAGCGACCATTCTTTTCAGAGAATCACTCTTTGTTTGAGGTCAAAGGCTACAACTTTTTTTACATCATCAATACCCGGAGGATCGGCGCTGCACCGGATTACAATTGCGCAGGATATACCGGAGCTTTAAAAAACAGTTGTGAATCAAATCAGATCGGTGTGAACGATATAGACTATGCCATTCGATACACACAGCAGAACGAGAACCTGGATTTCGGGTTCCTGGGGGCATCTGAAGCAGACGAGCAATTCAGTCAGGGTAAAGATTTTTATGCATTTAGGACCAGGAAAAATGGGGATAATTATTCTCTCGGTTATCTAGGCACCTATACCGAAAGACCGGTTCTGGATAGACAGGCGACAGTGCATTCCGTTGATCTGACCTATCGACCGACGGAAAAATTGCGGATAGATACGGTTTTAGTTAATTCAAATGTTGAACAAGGCCTGGATGGAACCAGAAAATCAGGAGAAGCCTTTAGATTCAGATTAACGGCTTCGCCTCGAAAGGGACGCTGGCATGATATGGGTGCCTACTTTTTTGACGATCAAGTCGATATAACGGATATGGGTTACCAGATGACGGATAATTGGTTTTTCGTCGGTAATCAGAATGGTTTAAAGTTCTCTGATTATGATCAGTCCTCGGTTCTTCTTTCTAGTGAAATTGAAGCTGGTTGGGGGATTGAAGGCAATGCTGACCTGGAAAAAGCGGGTCATTCTATCTATATGACGTACAGAAGTAGCTTTAAAAACACCTCAGGCTTTGAGCTCACCAATTTTTATAGAAGTTCCAACAAAGATTTCTGGATAACCCGCGATAGTGTGACTGCCCCTTATATCGATCTGCCTGAAAACTATGGAACGACGGTCTCATTCATGGGGCCATCAACAAAATTATTTAATTATGCTTTGCAGATTGAGAGAGGGAAGGGCTCCCAGTGGGCGTTTTCGCGTTTAGGTTTCGCCACTAATTATATGGTTAAGATCAATTTCTCACCTAAAGATAACCTTAGTTTCTCTTTGATGTACCATCAGAGTAAGGAAGATGATTGGTTAAATTGGATTGAAGATAATTTATTAGCGACCTATACCAAAAATCAACGGACCACGGTGGCATCTATGAATTGGTTCGGCGGTGATAAACATGAGCTGCGAATGAAAGCACAGATGGTGGCTTTTACGGCAAGAAAACCCAGTGCCTATCTTGGAGATATCACTGGCTCTTTGAATTCCACTGAAATGGCGCTGCCGCCATTCAGTTTGAGTGATTTAGCTTTCCAGATTCGGTATCGCTATGAAATTATGCCTTTAGCCTATGTCTATGTGGTTTATTCCAAAGGCGGAAGAATAATTGAATTTGATGAAGAGGACAGCTTGGGCAAGTTGTACCAGCGTCCCTGGGATGATCCTCAGGCAGATAACTTCACAGTAAAGGTCAGGTACAGGTTTTAATTGCTGTGGTCATCGCCAGCATCTGTGCAGCCGGCACTGTCCAGGGTGAACGGGTATTGTATCCTTCCAGAGTAATCTTGGCCGTCAATTCGTCGCCTTTTTTATGGGCATAGGTGTATTCTGTAGAGATGAGCCCGGAAGACCATCAAATCCTGAATCGAGCGGCATGGCAAACCTTTGCTGAAGAATATAAAGAGCCTGCCGAAAAGGCCTGGAAGTCAGATGATCCGCAGTGGGGAATTTGGTCAATACCCGAATCAGAACTCAATCTCTTTCCCCATGACCTCAAAGGAAAGCATTGCCTTGAAATAGGCTGTGGCGCTGGATATGTGTCTTCCTGGATGGCAAGGCGGGGCGGTAAAGTCGTTGGTATTGACCCAACCCCTAACCAGTTAGAAACGGCACGGCGGTTAGAGCATCAGTATCAATTAGGGGTTCATTTTGTTGAAGGGTTTGGTGAGCAGTTGCCATTTCCTGACGCTTGCTTTGATTTCGCGATATCTGAGTATGGCGCCTCTTTATGGGCAGATCCGTTTCAATGGATTCCCGAGGCCGCGCGCGTGTTGAAGCCAGGATCGCAGTTGGTGTTCATGACCAATCATGCGTTTGCGATCTGCTGTTCGCCTGACACAGAGGATGAGAATGCGCCGATTTCAGAACAATTACAACGACCTTACCTGGGGCTTTATAAGACTGAATGGACGTTTTCAACAAACGAAGTTGAGTTTCATCTGCCGCATGGAACCTGGATAAAACTGCTGTTAGAGCATGGGTTTGTTATTGAAGGGTTAATGGAACTGGGTGCTTCTCCTGAATCTACCTCGCGATATCCCTGGGCAGAGGTTAAATGGGCGAGCCAATGGCCAACTGAAGAAGTCTGGTGTGTCCGTCTTTCAAACTGATCCTTTAATACCGTCAATCGCAGGACGAAGGAGTTATTCGGGTAGCCCCATCCGGCGGCACTGGCCTAGCAGCCTAGTTGAATACGAATGATTCATTCCCCCCAGCATCTGTTTTATCCAATTGATTGATAGGACCGGCAAGCGGGTTTTTGCTTTTACTAACGCAGCTTTACTTTCTTGTATCTGGCCTAGTTCATGGCAGACCATAGCCAGGTAAAGCTGCCCCCAAGGATCTTCCTGTCCGTGTAGGATAGCGGTTTTTATGTGTTTAAGTGCAGTTTCGTGATGACCTAGTAAAAAGTGCGCTAAAAAGAGTTGCAGATAGTAACCAAAAATCCGCGGATCCTTCGGGCTTAGTTCTACTGCTTTTAAGAGAGGGGCCAGTGCTGACTCCGCATTCCCCGCATACAATCGCGACCAACCCAGGCCATGCTGCGCATCAGCGGAATTAGGGCTGAGTTCTATTGCTCGTTCAAGTGCTGATTGGGCCTCGTCTTCGCTCCCTAATATCATGTTGATAATGCCTAATACGAAGTGAATATGGCCATCATTCGGGTCCAAATCCACTGCTTTTAGAGCATGCTTAAGTGAGCTGGCTAACGTTGCCTCGGAGTTCTCGGCACGATTGAAGAGCACATCGTAAAAACCCGCTTCGGCAAGGGCAGCGTAGGCGTAGGGAAAATCCGGGTTCCGATCAACAGAACGCTGCAACAATTGAAGTGCTTTTGTGGCAGCATGTTCATCCCAGAATTTATAAAAATACCACATCCCTCTTTGGTAGAGCTCCCAGGCATCCAGGTTATTATAGGGCCTTTTACGTGCACTCAAGCGCTCGCTGGAGTTAATCTCAGTTGTTAGTCGAGCAGTGATTGCTTCAGTCAACTCATCTTGTAAGTCGAATATATCTGAAAGATCTCGATCATAGCGTTCGGCTCAGATGTGATCACCCGTGCTTGTATCAACCAGTTGCGCGGTTACTCGAATACGATGACCCGCTTTACGCGCGCTTCCTTCCACCAGGTAACGAACATCCAGTTCCCTGCCAATCTTCTTGACATCCGCGCTCTGATCTTTATAGGAGAAACTGGAATTCCGAGCCGTCACAGCGAGCCAGCTCAGGCTCGATAATGTGATAATGATATCTTCGGTCAGGCCATCGGAGAAATACTCCTGGTCCTCATCACTGGAGCGATTGACAAACGGGAGTATCGCAATTGAGGGCTTGTCAGGTGTAATCATACCTTGAGTGTCTGAAGTGGTTGGGTCCTGGCCGGATTTCACTGGCGATGTCGAGGCCCAGCGAAAAACCTGCACAGGCCGGGCGATATTCTTCAATTGGTGCGTTGAGCTCTGCCCGAATAACTGAGACAGTTTTTGGTCCAGACTATGATGAACCGAGTCTGAAATAAGCACCTGACCGGGCTCTGCCAGTGATTCCAAGCGAGCGGCAACATTGATACCGTCGCCATAAATCTCATCATCGTCATGGACGATGTCACCGATATGAATGCCAATACGAAGATAGATCGTCGTGTCAGCTTCCAGCTCCTTCTGTATGTTAATGGCGCAGTGGACGGCATCTTTGGCATTATTGAAGCTGACTAACCAACCATCACCCATGCTCTTGACGGTTGAACCCTGGTGGTCGACAACAATTGGGTTAAAAATGTCGTTTCTAAACGCTCGCAGTGAATTCAAGGTGTTTTCCTCGTCTTCACCCATTAGTTTTGAATAACCCACTATGTCTGCGGCGAGTATCGCAACGAGATTGCGTGCCATAAAAATGATACTCGTGACTGTTCTATCGTTTAAAATATCGAAGTAATTGTCATATTACAATATTGATTTCCCAAGCCCGCGGCCTGGTTGCTTTAAAGAGATCACTCGGAACACATAAATATCGGAGCGCCGAATTTCCTGCGGTAGTCATAGGGCTGAAAGCAACCAGGAGCCCAGATACTCGTTATATCAAGGTTGCTCGAAGGGCATTATCGCTGGTTTTTGCTGAGGATATCGTCCCAGGCTCAGAACCATGAGTGAGCCTGTAGCAAATAACCCGGCAGCAATGACAAAGCCAAGGTCATAACTGGACGTTAGGTCAAAAATACGCGCGAACAGCATAGGTGCGATGCCGCTTGCCAGAGCGAGTGCTGCATATAAAACCGCGTAAATCTTTGCGTAATGGAGCAGTCCAAAATACTTGGCTGCCAGAAAGGACATCAGATCGAGTTCTGCTCCGGCAGCAAATCCTAGTAAACCCGCAGCAATGCAAGAGGTTAGAAAGTCTGGTTCACCGTAAAGCATCAGGCTGCCAACGACCGGTAGGGCAATAGCCACCGCCGCCACCCCAGGTGCCCACAGATGGTCAATAAGATAACCAACCAGCAAGCGGCCGGCAATGACCGTAATCCCAAATACACTAATGGCGGATGCGGCTTGCTCAGGAATAAAGCCCTGATCTTGGAGTGCGGGCATTAGATTCGGCACTATGCCGGCCATGGCAATGTAGACTAACAGGATGGAAGTTAAGAGAACCCAGAAACGGTAACCAGTCAGAGCGTCACTGAAGGTAAGGCCTTGGGTGAGCGCCTTGCTCGGGTCCGGTGTCTCCAGCATTTCTTCTCGAGGATGAAAAAACAAATAAACCAAGGGACCGGCTACGGCCAAGGGCAACACAGCGAGGCCTAGGTACGCGCCGCGCCAACCATATTCTGAAATCAGCCAGACTGTATATTGCGGAATAACAATGGCGCAGATGCCAGTTCCACTCAACATAATGCCGAGAGCCAAGCCACGTTGTTGATAAAAAATGGTCGTAACCGCTCGGGTCCAGGTGACGGGTATTGTGCCAGCACCTAATAAGGCAATCAGGGTATAGATCGCATACAGGATCCAGATTGAACCGGTCATGAATGAGGCGAGGGCCAGAGCAATTGAAAGCCCGATTAAACCGCTCAAGGCAACTCGTCGGGTGCCCAGTTTATCAATGAGCCAGCCAATCACCGGTGCTGTGACCATCCCGGTGCCGGTACTGAATAACAGAGCCAGTTGGAATTCGGCGCGAGACCAGCCGAATTCTGCTGTGATCGGAACAACGAGTGCGCCCAGGGAATAAAACGGCAGAACAATGGAACTGCATATAACGCCAGCGGAGGCCGCCAGTAACAGGACCCAATGCTTGGAAAGTTCGTTGTTAATTTCTGAACCACGCTGTTATTAGTACCGTTATATTACCGGGAAAGAAATAGATTCATAGAGGGAATGTATCCGTGATCTATCTGCGCTGCCGTATCGTATTTATATTGCTCCCATGGTTTTCCGGTGCTGGGAAGGAAATCCATGGTTTTAACCAATGAGCTGAGTTGTTATTCGTTGGAGGGAGTTTTATCCCTGGCAAGCTGTTTTCAAATGGAACTTTTACAATTGACTCTGAGTCAGTTATATTGCGGGCTATTAAATGACCCAGGGTCAATAAAAAAGCGAGTGACAGCATGAGTGTGCCCCAGCGACGCGCAAGATCGCTAGAAGATAAGGACCGACGCAGACAAGACATTCTCCTTGCCGGCCACGACTATCTGGTAGAGGTTGGTTTGGAAGCATTCACCATGCAGCAGTTGGCGGACCGGGCAGGGTTAGCCAAAGGAACCGTTTATCTTTATTTTGAAACCCGGGAAGCGGTACTTCTGGCTTTGATCGAGTCTAAATTGGACCGTTGGGCGGATGAGATGCAAATTGCAGTTGGCAAGGGTTCTCTAAACGACACGGCCTGGTTAACCTGCTTGTTCGAAACCGTGCAACTGGATCCGCTATTATTGCCGTTATTGACTCGGCTCGATCTTCTTATTGAGCACAATATTTCGACGACCGCGTTGATCGCGCACAAAAAACGTTGGCACCATGTGATGGTGGCGCATGCCCAGACAGCTGAAAATTGCTTAGGCTTATCCGAGGATGAGGCGATGGAGGCTGTGGTCTCTGTGGGAACATTTCTATTGGGGGTCGCACAAGTGGATCAAGGTCCGAAAATTGACCCCAAATTATTGCCTCAAGAAGTGGTTGAGTCGATTGGATCATATGACATTTATGCAAGATATTTGGTAAACGGCCGGCGTATCCTGGCGGGGATTCGCGCTGGTATTTAGGATATTGACGGGGCTTGAATGTAATTCAAATGATAAATTTTTAGGTAAATTAGCCGGGAGGAAGTAACAGGTGATTGAATTTAGATTAAACGGTGAAGTGGTCTCAACAGTAGAGGATCCGAATACGCCATTACTATGGGTTATTCGAGATACCTTTAAATTGAAGGGGTCTAAATTTGGGTGTGGTGCGGGCCTTTGTGGCGCTTGCACCATGCATGTCGATGGGGTGGCGATTCGAACCTGTGTATTACCGGTTGCTGCCGTGGCTGACAAAAACGTGACAACCATTGAGGGCCTGGCCGATGCCGGCGACCTTCATCCACTACAGAAGGCGTGGGTCGCTCATTCGGTACCTCAGTGTGGGTACTGTCAGTCCGGTCAAATTATGTCTGCTGCAGCCCTGCTTGAGAACAATCCATCACCCTCTGCGGCAGAGGTTGAATCTGCATTGTCGGGCAATATTTGTCGCTGTGGCTGTTATCCACGCATCAAGCAAGCTGTGCTTGCTGCCAGCGATGCTATGCCCCAGTTTCAAAATGCGCTTAGCACCAGGCAGGAGGTATAAAGCATGCAGATTGAAAATGTGTCGCGTCGACGGTTTCTTAAATCAACGGCAGTCGTGGGCGGTGGTGTGGTGATTGGTTTTTCCATGGTTGGTTGTTCCTCGCCAGGGCCTCTACCTATCGAATTGGCTGAGGGTGGGTTTGTACCCAACGCTTTCCTGCAATTGTTACCTGATAATACGCTGCGGTTTTATACCCCGAGAGACGAAATGGGGCAGGGCGTTACCACTGGGCTGTCGACTTTAATTGGTGAAGAATTTGATTTTGACCCATTGGATATGGAGATTCGATTCGCCGGTGTGCACGAAGACTACAACAACCCGGGGATGGGGGTTCAGGCAACCGGCGGTAGCAATGCGACGCATGCCCACTATGAGCAATTGCGACAGGTGGGAGCGAATGCACGCGCCCTGATTTTGGCGGCTGCCGAACAGGACCTTGCCATAGCCCAGGATCAAATGAGCACAGATAATGGTGAAATTCGGGTCGGCTCTGAACGCTATCCCTATGGACAATTTGTGCGGACGGCAGCAACACTGAATCCGCCGTCGGAGGCGCCGCTTAAACACCAGAGTGCATTTAGGTACATAGGGCGTGAATCGACACGAGTCGATGCCCTGGCGAAGTCTAATGGTACAGCCGTGTATGGTATCGACATTGATGTACCAGGAATGCACCATGCCGTGGTCAAGCGTTCGCCGGTTGCAGGCGCTGAGCTTCAGTCATTTGATGCGGAGCCCATTAAGGCGATGGCCGGGGTTACGGATGTGATTGAAATCGGTAGTGGCGTGGCTGTGGTAGCGGAAAGATACTGGCAAGCGAAGATGGCAGCGGATGCTTTGGATGTGAATTGGACATCAGTGCCCTTATCTAAGGTTAATTCCGAGACCATCCGGCTTGATTATGAAGTTGCGTTAACTTCTGACGAAGCGCTGGTAGCAGAAGACGAAGGCGATGTTGATGCGCAGTGGGATTCGGCTGAGCATGTCTTGGAAGCCGATTATTGGACCCCGTTTTTGTCGCATGCGCCCATGGAGCCGATGAATGCCGTGGTTCGTATTCAAGGTGATGAAGCTGAAGTCTGGTCCGGCACTCAGGGTCCAGTAGCAGCGCAGGGCCTGGTTGCAAGGTTCTCGGGTATCGACCCTGAACGCGTTAAAGTTCATCAAACGTATCTAGGTGGCGCATTCGGACGTCGTGGTACTTTGACGCACATCATTGAAGCAACCCAGGTCGCGGTTGCCACAGGCAAACCCATTCATTTGCTGTGGTCAAGGGAAGATGATCTCAAGCATGGCCTGTATCGGCCAGCATCGCTGGTGAGATTGAAGGCCGGAGTCAGTGCAGCGGGCAAAATCATAGCCTGGGACGCGGCTCGTGCCGGGGGTAATATATCGGAAGATACCATCAAAAACATGATGCCAGCCCTGTTTCCTGGTCTAGGGGATGGCTTGATAGATTGGACAGTTGGTCTGGCGCAAGGTGCCCTAAAGGGTTGGGTGACCGATCCTTCCAGTATAGAAGGGCTGTTTGAAGATTACGACCAGGCCCACACGCGCGTTAAGCATGCCACCATAAACCATGGCATTCCTCTGACTTTCTGGCGCTCTGTAGGACATTCCTATACCGCCTTTGCAAAGGAGTCCATGATCGATGAACTGGCACTAGCCTTAAACCAGGACCCGGTCGCTTTTCGCTTGGATAATACAAAGAACAATCCCAGACTCCAGAATGTCATTCGAGTGGCTGGGGATGCTTTGCAAGGGCTGCAGCCCAAAGAGGGTCGTTACCTTGGGTTTGCCGCTCACCACTCGTTTTTAACAGATGTTGCGCAGATTGCTGAAGTGTCTGTACAGGGGGGGCAAATTCAGGTGCATAAGGTACTTTGCGTTGTCGATTGCGGTATCGCTGTGAATCCGGACATTGTAAGAGCGCAAATGGAAGGCGCTATCATGTTTGGTCTAACGGCTGCATTACATGGTGAACATCGGATTCAAGATGGCGAGGTGATGGAAAGCAATTTTGATAACTACCCTATCTTAAGAATGAAAGAGGCTCCTAGCGTCGATGTGGTGATTATTCCCAGCACGGATAAACCCACGGGTGTGGGTGAGCCTGGGTTGCCGCCTATAGCACCTGCAGTCGCCAACGCGGTGTATCGAGCCACAGGTCAACGCCTGAGGTCGTTACCGTTACGCTTAGCTTAGCTAAGCTAAGGGTAAACGGCTCAAAGGCTATTATGAGACATTATCAAGTTTGACCTCAGCAATGATGACTGGCGTGGCAGGGTCTGTGAAATTCACCAGGAAACAAGAAAGGAATTTACAATGAACACAAATAGACAGTGGTTGCTGGCCAAACGGCCGGATGGCATGGTGTCTCGAGATAATTTTGAATATACCGAGACCCCAATCCCGGAAGCGAAGGCGGGAGAGGTTCTGGTCCGTAACTTGTATCTGTCGTTTGACCCGACACAACGGGGTTGGATGGTTGACCGTGAAAGTTATTTACCGCCTGTTGCCATCGGTGCACCTATGCGAGCAGGGTCTATTGGCCAGGTGGTTAACTCCGAGCATGCTGATTTTCAAGCCGGAGACCTGGTTCAGACCACCGGCGGTTGGCAGGATTTCGTGATCGCGGCGCCAGAGCAGGGACCAATGGGCTTGACTAAGCTACCAGTCGGAGTAACACCAGAAATGATGTTATCGGTGTTGGGCGTTACCGGGCTGACCGCCTATTTTGGATTGCTGGATCTAGGTAATCCAAAACCAGGGGAAACGGTATTAGTATCGGGGGCTGCCGGGGCAACCGGATCGGTTGCAGGGCAAATAGCTAAAATTAAAGGCTGCAGAGTGGTTGGTATCGCCGGAGGTCCTGAAAAATGTAGATGGTTGAAGCAGGAAGCTGGTTTTGATGAGGTGATCGATTACAAAAACGAAGATGTCGATGCCCGTATTGCAGAAACCTGTCCGGCCAAGTTTGATATCTTCTTTGATAATGTCGGAGGCGATATTTTAGAAGCGGCACTCAACCATATGAACATGAAAGCCCGGATTGTCATGTGTGGCGGGATCTCGGGTTATAACGCCACTGAACCGGTGCCCGGTCCGGCGAATTTAATGAACTTGATTACGCTGCGTGCCCGCATGGAGGGTTTTATTGTACTGGATTACATGCCCAGAGCAGGTGAGGCCATTGTAGAACTGTTAGGTTGGATCAGCGAAGGACAACTAAAATACCAAATCGATTTGCAGGAAGGCTTTGATCAGATCCCGGATACACTGCAAAGACTGTTCACTGGCCAGAATTTAGGTAAACAACTGCTGAAAATTGCTGAACCTTTTTAATAGGGGCGCATGCGCAAGTCCAAGGTAAAGGCCCAGACGACAAGTATTAAAGGGCTCGGAAGCATAAAGGCATCGCTGCGCTAAGCTGTGGGGAGATCGTGTCTTACCCGATCGTGTCCTACCCGATCGTGTCTTACCCAAGGATGTTTACCGGGCAGGTAGCAGTATCGCTATTAATACCATTGGCTGATTAAAGTTGGCGGTATTCAGCTACAACGTGCTGTCCAGTTCAGGTTTTGAACCAATCACAGGCGAGCTTACAGCCTCACTGCTTTAAGAGCCTGGCATTCCCTGGATGCGCTAGTGGGGGCATGTGGTGAAGGGTCGTGATGGCTCAAGATGGCTCAAGCCAATGGAGCCGATCATCCGGTCCATTGGCTTGAAATAGCAAGGTCAGCTAATTCGTATCTAGAATTTCATGCTCAGTTCTACACCATAGCGTCGTCGAGCATTTGGATGGTCGAATGTTCCACCAAACTCAGGTGCAGGAATGATTTCTTCTGGGTACTTTTCATCGGTGACATTCAGCGCGAAAGCGGCAAGGGTCCAGCTGTCACCAGAGAAGCCAACACGAATATCGACCGTAGAGTAACTATCTCGCAGTGCATTGCTGAAATCAGCCGTGCCAAGGGCACCGGCGCCGGCGCCGAATCCAAGTTCAAACAAAGGCTGGAAAATAGTCGGTCGTGATCCTTCCTGAACAGTATGGAACCAGGTCTCACCAATCAGTTGAGCATCAATTCTGGCAAAAAAGTCGAAGCTATTGGTGACAGGAAGTATCAGATTAGCACCGGCATTAACTGTAAAATCAGGTGTATAGGGGGATACGTTACCAATGGTATCAGGCCTGGAGCTGTTAGATAGAATTTCACTATCGGTCACATTCGCACCTGCGTACAAACTAAAATTATCAGTTACTCTGAAGCGAAGGCCAAGCTCAGCTCCTGAGATTTCTACCTCATCGATATTTGAGACCACTCTTAACAGGCCAAATGTGCCTACCATGAATTCAAAGAACTGCATATTATCGACGGTGGTGTGATATGCTGCTCTTTTGACGTCCCGGCGACCACCGAGAAGTCTGGTTTTGAATCCGACTTCGAATGCGCTGGAGGTTTCTTCCTCGTAATCATCGTTTATGACGGGCAGGGGGACGCCCATGTCATCGGCAAAGAAGATCCCGTTTGGATTGCCGCCGTTGATAAACCCGTTGATGAAGATATTAACGGTAGCGGCACTTCCGGAATTATTAAAACCACCTGCCTTGAATCCCACTCCCCAGCTTGCAAACAGTTTAGTGGTGTCGGTTGCGTCCCAGGTAAGCGAAATTTTCGGTTGTAGCTCTGAAAACTTTTTGTTCTTATCCGGTAATGTGCCAGTTGGGTTAATCAGGCTACTAAGTGCCGGATTGAGTGGGTCGTTAAATACCGTATCGAAGTTAAGGTCTATGACCGATTGGGTGACATCGGTAGGAACAAGGCTGGATACGTCCCGGTCTTCAGAATCATAGCGTAATGCAAAGGCAATTTCGGTAGAGTCATTAATGTCATACTCTATTTGTCCGAAGATGGAGAGAACCTGTGTGTCGAACTGGTCATGGGTCAGTGAGGCTGTCATATTAGGGCCATCGAGCTGAAGCAGGCCCCGATTAGGTGTATTGCCCCCATCTCGATTCAGCGCTACGCCGACTTCTCTATCAATATCCAGGAAGTAGACGCCAGCCATCCAGCGTAACTGCTGGTCTGCAGGGGAAGCCAGTCGAAGCTCGAAGCTTGAATCTTGCTGATTGCGAACAGCATCCTGTATGCCGTCGCAGGTCGTCGGGGTATAGGCACCCAAAAATGAACCGTTCGGGTCAAAGATAACACCAACCGGAGATGTTCCAATGAATTGAGGTGATGGTAGTGCAACACCAGCGGCATTCAAGTCCAGGACACTTTGCTGGCATACAGGATCATTATTGAAGAATCCAAACGCTGCGGAGGTGCCGTCAGCAATAAAGTTGTCATCGATATCACTATAAAGGAACCATCCGGTAAGGGTTGCCGAATCCATGGTGTAGTCGAACTTAACAGAAAATTCCAGGGCTTCCATGTCATTGTCGGAGACGATGTTTGGTTGAAACACATAGTCAACGTCGTTGCTGTCCTGATATGCAGCCGGTGTCCCTGTAGCAGCAGCAAATATAGGCAGGTGGAAAATTGAATTAAATACAATAGAAGACGCATCCACTTCACCATAACGTAATTTGCTATCGATGCTTAGATCGTCAGATACATCCCAGACCAGTCGCGCGTTAAGGTTATAGCCTTCAAAGTTATCGACGATATCTTTATTCTGGAAGCTATTAGTGTAAAAACCATCGGATTTCCGCCAATCAGCGGACAGGCTCAGGTAAAGCTCATCTTCCTTCAGTGCGCCTGAATAACTGATGTCTCCATTGACTGACTGGTCTTGAGCAAGACTGATTTTACCGGCAACCTGAGTCTGGTTGCTTGGTTTGGTGGTTCTTACGAGGATAGCGCCAGCTGCAGCGCTACGTCCGTAAATCGCACCCTGGGGTCCTTTGAAAACCTCTATCTGCTGAAGATTGGTAAACTCACGATTAAATGCGGCTGGATTCGTGTACAGGATACCATCGATCAGGAAAGCAAAACTATTCTCAGCATCTCGGGCACCATTGATGCCGCGTATATTGACCTGGGTATCACCCACTTCAGCCGCATTGACCATGCTGACACCGGGCGTCAGCTCTATAAAGTCTTCGGCTCGTCTGACTCCGCTACTTTCCAGTGTATCCTCGGTTAGTACTGAAACGGTTCCAGGAACATCCCGAATACTTTCTGATCTACGTCTGGCGGTTACCATAACCTCTTCTAAAGCATAGTCGGCTTCGCTGCTGGCATAGGTCGGTGCAGGTAGATAAATCGTCATGAGAGAAAGCATTACAGTGCAAAAAATCGAATTTTGATAGCGTAGCATTTGAGGTCCTCGTTGTATCAGTGGCTGGCCTGCGTCTGGCTAGTTGATCAGTCTGTTTTAAAGTTTCGTAACAGATACAGAGATTCGGGTAGGTCGGAACAGGTTTTTGAAGTACTTATGTCTTATTGATAGAACAATATTACTTTATAATAATGACCTTGTTCAAGCGCTTCCTTGTTTGAAGCAAACAATAGCTCAGAGGGAATGTTTTTCTGGAAAGTGGCTGCCTGTCCTTTAGGTTGATGGTTAGAGAAAGGCTGTTAAATAAAACAGCCGGGTCTTTTAATAAGGCAGCAGGGTTGTTTAACAAACAAGTAGATGACTTGGTGTGCTTCAGATTAGGGGCTCGCCGATGATGGCGGACCCGAAGCCAAGAATAAGCTATGATCGGTATTTATCAGACAGTGAAGGTGTTTGCTAGCTTGGTATTTCACATCACCTGTCAGCTCAGTGGTTAGGTGAGTGAGACAGTGGTCAGCCTGGAGGGTTAGTGTGTCGATAACTTGACCCGACTCAAATGGGTAACGCTGCATAGAGTAGCGCAAGCTTGTCTGACCAGTCAGCTCAGCAGCGTATTGATTAAAGAGTATAAAAGGCGAATAAATGAGTAGTCGAATATAAGACCACATGAGTGATTTGATCGATTCTTTGATATTAGATATGCAAACCGTGCAGCAGGGTTCCCTTGCCCGTGCACCGCTTTATCACCAGTTATACTCTGTTCTCAAGAGAGCGATTCTCGACGGAAATATCATTTACGACTCGCAAATGCCAACCGAGTTGCAGCTGGCTAATAGTTTTAAGGTTTCCCGAATAACGGCCAGGAGAGCGATGGATGAACTGGCAGCGGAAAAACTGATCTCGCGCTCGCGTGGTAGAGGATCGCATGTCACTTACCAGTTTTCAGCGAAACCGGTTCGAGGACTTCTTGAGGGCATGCTTGAAAGTCTGATTGATATGAGTATGCACAGCATTATCCGGGTTGTATCCATTGAAATAGTTAAGCCGCCTGCCGACATTAAGGAGCTTCTTAACCTAAGCGAAGATGAAACGGTGCATAGAGTAATTCGGGTCAGTAGTAATGAGGAAAACGAGCCCTATGTTTTTTACGAGAGTTGGACTGCTGGAATTACAAAGTATTACGACAAGGCCCTGCTTGAAAGTACGCCAAGAGTGAGTTTGATGCTGGAAAACGGCCTTAAGCTGACGGAATGTAAACAAGTTATCAGCGCGGTCAGTGCGGCCGGTCAAATCGCCCTTGAGCTCGATGTTAATTTGGGTGCGGCATTACTATCAGTCCGGCGATTAGGCAGTAACAGCGAAGGTGAAGTCGTGGATATTATTGATGGGTTTTATAATCCCAAGCGCTATCAATATTCTATGGTGATGAGTATTGATTAGATAGTTTTAATGGATTCTCAGGTAATTCAGTTACAAACAAGCAGCATGCTGTAAACCTCAGGTCGATTGCTGCATGAGCAGTCATTCGATCAGCCGCCGCTGAGATCGCCCAAAGTACATATCTAGCTTGTCTTCATTGTACATCTGGCGATAAAACGAATCTGGATCGCATTCATATGGGTATATTTCAGTTGCTGAATTTCTTACCCATTTACGCCGTCTGATCGGAGGCTGCTTGTAGTTTTTGGGATCGAGCAGGGTGATGACTGCGGATAGAGTGTTGCCATCTTCGCTCAGTTGATACTGCTCGTGCATCCGAGCACCTTCAGAAACGGGCTCACCTCTAAAATCCCTTATGTTTCCCTCGAGTAATTGTGTTTCGATGGTCAGGGTCCCGCCATTCCATTTGCCATTTGAAAATCCCATGGCAGAGGGCGGGTAATACTCAGGCGGGGCTTTACCGTTCATGTAAATACGCCGTACCTCGCTATCAACCTCGTAAAGGAAAGTCAGCCTGTCCATACTTTCAAGGATTTCAAATGGGTAGGCGCCCCAGGCAACCATGGCGACAATACCAGGAGAAACACAACGCACATTGGGGTGGTCATAATGAGCGAGGTAATCTTTGAACCAGCGGCCAGCTTCGTCTGTCAAATCCATGGAATATTTGCGAAAGTCGACCCCTGGTGCTGGTGTCCAGATACCGGTTATGTCCACGGGATCTATTGACTGGGAGGGTGGTGTTGCTTTGAATCGTTCTGCTGTCCAGGTACCACCCGGTTCGGGTTGTTCTGTATAGCCTTCAATCGTGAATGAGCCCACCATTGCCTGGGCAGTAAATTCGCCCTGTAGACGCCTGAAAAACCTGAATCCAGCGAGGTCGCGACTATCTACTAAGATCTCAATCTGGTTACCTTTGATTTCAACGGACACGGGTCCGCCTTCGACATGGCCAATCCAATCTCTGCCAGCTTGGTTCAGGGATAGCTTACCCTCGATAGAGGGTTTAGCCACGTTGGGATCAGGGTTTCCAATCCCTGGGCCGTAAAGGTATAACATCCAGTCACCTTCAATTGTATCCTGTCCAAATCCGGATGCAGTCAGCAGCAGGGTTGAAATGAATATAATGATTCTGGAAGTAGACTTCTTCAGGACTAATGGAGTCATGGCTGGCCTTCTGCTGTGGTGTCATATTCGGTCGGGCCAGGACCCTGGCCTAGTATGGAGCCATCGGGGAGACGGATAGAAATAACCGACAATAATTTTCTGCCTTCCCGGCCAGGGTGGCCTTTAATCACGATTTTATCACCGACACTGATGGTGTTTTTTGTCCAGCCTTTCCTGACCAGTAGAGAGGGGCTGCTGGTTCGGACGTCCCAGTTTTCAATTTGTTTATCCGCATTGACGACTTCAACATAATAGCGAACGTGGGGGTTTCGGAACCAGACCTCTGCCACTGTACCGGTTAGGGTAATGGTTCGTTGAGCTGTGAACTCAACTGCGAAGGAATGGTGGCCATAAACTGCGCTGCTGGTTAGTAACAGCAGCATGAACAGCCCTGTTTTCCAAATGTGATCTACCAAAATCTGTCCTCGGTAAAGTTTTATCCGTTACTTGATATTATGGTAGTGACTGGGTTTATTCTACTGTTAGCTGTGTTCCGCGTATTTATTGCGCACCTCGACGCTTAGATGCATCAGCCATTGTTCATTTATAGCTGGTCCTGAATCCGGATCTGGACTAAATTTGCATGATTAATAAAGGAGTAGTCAGTATGAGATTACCTTTAAATAGACTCAGAAAAATATTCCCGATGTACGCTGTAGCCCTGTTTTTACTGGGATGTGGCGCTGCCGTTGAAAAAAAATCGATCGATACTGAGATTAATGAGCCGGCCAGAGAGGCTCTAATTGGCCAGGAAATTGAACTCATCGCCGAAGATTTCCTGGCTCACCGGCCCATGCGAGGGTTTTCCCACCAGATGCCGCTTGATGAAGCCTATCTATGGCAGGACAGGATAGTTGAGTATTTTGAGTCCTCCTTAGGCCCCGCCGTGGGATATAAAACAGGTGGTCACAACCCTGGGCCAGGTTTCGCTACGTTTCCACCAGAGGGGATCCGTGGGGTTATTCTGGGAAATATGATTTTTCCGAGTGGGACTCGCATAACCCTGGATCAAACCAGGCGTGGCTTCCTCGAGGCGGATTTCGCATTTCGAGTCGGCAGTGAGACCATAAATGTGGCTAACACAGACCTTGAAGTGCTCGCCGGGCTTGATGCAATTATTCCCTTTGCTGAAGTCCCTGATCCGTATTATGAAGAAGGTACCAGAAGTATCAATGGAACGATCGTTTCAAATATGGGTAGTCGGCTGGGCTTTGTCGGGGAGCCGGTGATGATCTCGTCCACTCAGGAATGGCTGCAAAAAATCAATAATTTCACGTTTGCCGTACATGATGAACATGGCAATCTGATTGACCAGGGCGACATTAAAGGCTGGTATCAGCCCTTAAAAGTAGTCAGCTGGTTGCGTGATCAGTTGCATCGGTCCGGTAAGCAATTAAAACCCGGGGACCTGCTTTCTTTGGGTAATATCGGTATTTTAAGGCAATTACATGAAAATTCGCCCAGGGGACCTGCCTATCAGAGCAATGAGTTTGTATTGAGCTATTACGGGCTGGTTGATAGACCAGTCAATGTTTCAATTAGGATTGACCGAGATGGTTAGTCCTTATTGTTGAAAACTTCTTCCGGGGACAGTGATTGATTAACATGAGATATCCATGTGTTGGGGTGGGGCTGTTAATGAAGCATATGCTTAAGAATCTATTGTATTTGACCACCTGGGCAGGGTTGTTGAGCATTCCCCTGTCAGCGGCTCATCATGGTTGGAGCAGTTATCGAGATGACTTCAAATTGACAGTAACCGTGTCCGAACTTAAATTACGCAATCCGCATGACCGCATCATTGGTATCGACAGAGAGGGTACAGTCTGGAACCTGCTCCTGGCACCCCCCGCCAGAAACAGGCGTTTTGGTTTTGATGAAAGCAGTATTGAAGTCGACCAGGAAATTAGCATCATTGGTCAGAAACATCCAAGAAAGCGCGAAGTTAAAGTTCACTGTATCTACGCAGGCGAGCGTCTTATTTATACCTATCGATATCCTTACGGGGATTCCAGTTTGCAGAGACTGGGTTATGAGCAAGATTGCTGAACTCTCCTCGCCATGGTTTAGCTTAAGTATCGGCATGGTAGGGTGAGTTTAACTTTAGCAGTTGGTTTTGTTTTTTATCTATAACAAATCTATATTAAACCGTTATTAAACAGGTAGATGTGATCAGTTATTAATTCTATACAGCTTATATTTTTTCCTGCAGGTGAAGTAAAACTTACCAAGTGCTGGTGAAGGCGGGTCTACGCCTTGTACACTGAAGCGCTAATTCCAGGTAGTTTTGAAGTGCTTTTGCTTCGTTCGCAGGCCTTCATTATGTGTTGCAGCAAGATGCCAGCTATGGTATTTATTGCTCTAATGAATTGGTGTCTCTCCGGAATAGATAGAGCAACCTGTCCACTTCGATATTGGAAAAAGACAGTTATAGGAAAGAGATACGTATAGGAAAGAGTAACCTACTAAGGGGAGAAGAGGAGTGAAAAAGAAATCTAAAACAATGATCGTTTGGCTATTGTTGATTTTACCGGCTTTTGCCTTTGCAGAAGTCCATATAGCAGTTCAAGAGGCGATGGATTACCAGTTGCCGGGAAACACGTGTTCTAAGCCCAGGGGTTTGGAAGGAGCCGTTAATGCCAGTCCACCGCCTGCGCGGCAAGCAGGGACTGCGGAGTTTTTTGTCGGTAGCAGCGACAGTGAAGTCAGCGATATGGATACTTACACTCGCAAGCGTCTAGAAAATAAAGAACGCCGCTGGATAAAGTGCCTTGCTAATTACAAGGCCGGTTTATTAGAAGATATGGAGACACTCAAAGGCAGTGCTGCATACGGGATTACCAAAGCACAAGCCGATATTATCTTGGCGAACATGGCAGCGATCCAGAAGGTTTATATGACGCCAGAAGGTCTTCTCGAAGAATAGGAAGCCGCTCGAGGTAATATCCAGAGCAGGTCAACTGAGCGTTCCTGGTTATCTTAACCGGCATTGGCTGCAAGGCACCCTGGAACTTATTGTCCTGATCGATGGCGCTATACGTTCCGGTTTTTAATCAGCTCTAGCTTTGGTTTGACTGCCATCGGTAATCGAAACCAGCGTGTTTTCGCATTTGTTGCAATGACGAGAGGTTCGGGTAAGAGTCTCAATCTGTTAAACCCGTTTTGCGTTTTCAGCAATGGGGCTTCATTCCGACCGCAACTTTAGCTTGTTTAGCCCGTGGGTGTACGGCCATACCACAGTTTGTTAGGGTTAATGGCAAACCAGCAGAAAGGAATGTTTATGGCCGAAGTAGCCTCTAATTTGGAACAATCCGTAGGAATAAGTCCGCTAGGCCCAGCCATTGGAGCGGAAGTCGATAATGTTGATTTGACTCAACCTCTATCCGCTCAACAGATTTCCTCTGTTCGTCAAGCCTGGCTGAAGCACCAGGTTCTATTCTTTCGAGAACAGAACCTGAGCCTTGAACAGCACATTAGTTTTGCCAGGCAGTTTGGGGCATTACATATTCATCCGAATGTGCCGTCGCACCCTGATTTCCCAGAGGTCCTCGTAATACGAGCGGATGAGAATTCAAAGCGTGTTGCAGGGCATGGCTGGCACACCGATGTGAGTTGTGATCTTGCACCCCCAGCCGGTAGTATTCTTCGCCTGACTCAAACACCGGAGCATGGTGGCGGCGATACATTATTCGCCAGCATGTATGCTGCTTATGATGCGTTGTCTAGTCATTGGCAAGCATTTCT
>Ga0206679_10001023_pt1 | contig 23316 bp, 23 predicted proteins | sample M110012015metaG_FD_155464 | JGI IMG/M metagenome (GOLD analysis project Ga0206679, IMG submission 155464) | Ammonia-oxidizing marine archaeal communities from Monterey Bay, California, United States - M1 100m 12015 | ecosystem: Environmental > Aquatic > Marine > Intertidal zone | place: USA... | reverse complement strand
AATCGAGGCCAGGTCAGGTACGCAGCGCTGCCCGAGTATTTCGTCATAGTTAGGGTTCACGGGTATAACCTTGTAACCGTGATCCAACAGATACTTCGCCGCAAAGTAACTTGGCCTAAACCAGTTACCCGATAGACCAACGATGGCGATCGTGGCGGTCTCCTCAAGGATGCGCCGAATCTGGCTGTTTGAAAGATTATCCGCGGTCATGTCTGCTCTCCATAAGTAGCCCTGATTGTACCTCAAGCGCTGCTGCTTGTTTTTAAACCACGTTGGGGTATGTCTTGTTGGGGCCTTGACTCTAATGGCGGTCGGGTCAGGCTTATCACCGCTAGATCAAGGTGGATTTGATACGTGTTCCTTGCCGCTTCAAATAACCGTGCCTGAGGTTATCTATCCGCCCAGTCTAGGCTGATAACACAGCCAATGCTGCCGCCGCTAATGACAGCAATTTTACCCGGAAAATGCTTCCTGAATGTCCTTGGCCACTATTACAAAAATAATTGGGTTAAAGCGGGTCTACTCAGGACATTAATCAATAGTCGTGTCAACCACCGCTCGGTTCTCGAGTCAAACGGCGTTCGATAACCTGGTTCTAGTACCAGGTTCTAGTACCTGGTTCTAGTACCTGGTTCTAGTATTTGGTACTAACAACGCTTGAACCCAATCAAGGGCCTTACTTCTCCATTTGTGGAACGCCTTCGTCCAACGCTACCCAATTCTGCTTGGTACTGCACCAAACGTGAAAACCCGGCGTGAACGCTGAAGTATCGTCTAACGTTCCTGTTTTCAGGAACAATAAGTCGGGCTGGCTGGGAATAGCGGAGTAAATCGGTGAGCCGCAATTACCACAAAAAAAACGCTCTACGGTACTACCGCTGTCGGTGTCACTGTCTTGGTAGAGTTTTGGCTCTCCGGTCATGCTGAACTCGTTCTTGGGCACGCCGGCGAGGGTTGAAAAAGCAGATCCGGCCTGGCGTTGGCAGTTTTTGCAATGGCAGACGCCAGACATCGCGGGTTCATTAGGAAATTCGTAAGTGATTTCGCCACAAAGGCATTGGCCAGTATTTGCCATAGTTGTAGTCCTTCTGCTTTCTTGAATTAGGTTCTGCCAGTATAGCGGCGTCACATTACCCAGTTCCACAAGTGAATTGATATCAGGTACTCTCTGATGTCTGGCAGTTAATGATACTGAGAACAAAAATGATAAAACTCGTAATGCCAATGAAGAGGCGCCCGGGCATGAGTATTCCAGAGTTCAGGGAATACTATGAAACCAAGCACCGATTGATCGGTGAAAAATACCTGAAGGGTTATGCAACACGTTACCTGCGCAGATTTACGAATCCGAATATGGATCGTGATGGCCAGCTTAGGGATCCCGAATACGATGTCTTTCTCGAAATCTGGTACCCAGACCAGGCCACATTCGAGGCCTGTGGTAAGGCACTCAGTGCGCCTGAAGTTGCGAAAGAGATCAGAGAAGATGAAGAGCAAGTCTTCGATATGCGTTTCATGCGATCGTACTTGGTCGAAGAGTGTGAGTCAGACTTAACCTGAAAGGCAACCTACCGTGAATAATGATCCTTATCTTTTGATTACAGCTGACACCCACGCAGGTGGAAGTCACGAACAGTACAGAGACTATCTAGACCCCACTTACCGGGCACGATTTGATGAATGGCGGGGTGGCTACAAAAACCCATCCCAGGCGCACTATGGCAATAAGAAAAAACGTAACTGGGACCTTGATATTCGTTCCGATGATCAAAACAGCCAAGGGGTTGTTGGCGAGGTTGTATTTCCTAATACGGTGCCACCTTTTTTTAACCAGAGTATCGTTACGGCCCGACCACCAAAACCCGATGAGTACGAGCTGACTCTCGCGGGTATTAGGGCACACAACCGGTGGCTAAAAGATTTTTGTGCAGAAGACCCCGATAGAAGAGCGGGGATCGGTTTGATTCTGCCTAACGACTTTGAAGAGGCGATAAAAGACATAGAGTTCATCGCTAAGGCTGGGTTGCGCGGTGGCGTTTTGTTGCCGCTTATTCCGCCTGATTGTACCTGGCTTAAGCCGTTGTTTGATCCAGCATGGGATAGAGTGTTCGCTGCCATTCAGGATCATGGCCTTGTCATGAACCAGCATTCCGGACAAGGTTCGCCGGATTATGGCGACTCCATGGTAGGACAGGCGTTGTGGGTCACCGAAGTCACCTACTATTGCCAGGCCGGATTTCGCCACTTGATCATGAGCGGTGTGTTTGAAAAATTCCCACAGCTAAAATATGTTCTGACTGAGTCGGGTTGTGCGTGGGCGCCACCTTTACTCGACCAGATGGATCGGATTCATCAGGGGATGAGCGCCGGTGCTATTGGAGAGTTGAATTATGGCGACAAGCAATGGGTCTTGTCTGAGCCCCCCAGTTATTATGCCAAGCAGAATGTCTGGTACGGGGCAAGTTTCCCAAGCAAAGCAGATCTTGCGGGTATTGATAGAATCGGCGTAGACAAAGTGCTTTGGGGTAACGATTACCCGCACTACGAAGGGACTTTCCCCTACAATCTTGAGTCACTAAGGCTGACGTTCGATCAGGTGCCTGAAGAACATCGCCGTAGGATACTAGGGTTGAACGCCGCTGACGTTTACAACTTTGACGTCGAGAAACTATTACCCTTGGCGAAACAATTTGGCCCCACACCGCAGCAAGTAAATCAAGCGCTGAGCAAAGAGGACATCCCGCGAGACTCGATGTGCTACCTTTTTCAGAACGCGCTCCACAATTGAGCGCGCCAGGAGACCCCCATGTCTGTGCCTAAGGATATCGGTATCGTTGATACCATGATCGGTTTTCCCGCCGAGGATTTTGCGATGTACGATTTCATTCGCGAACAATTGAAGGATCCCTCTGCAAAGTTTGAGTTCCCGGTGGAATACATGTTCAAGCAAGTGCCGAAGGAGCTTTACGGCAGTTCAAAGGACCCGGTCACTCTTACCCTAAATGAAATGGATAAACATGGCGTTGAAATCGGTCTCATTGGAGTAGGCGGAGAAGTGTCGCGCAAAGCGTTAACAGAGCACCCAGATAGATTTGTCGGTCAGGGCAGCGTTGATCCTAATACCGGTATGGAAGGTGTTCGCGAAATGGTGCGCCAGTATGAAGCGTTTGGTGTCCGTTCTTTTGGAGCCTTCAATGCGGGGTTTAATCCTCAGGTGGGCATTGATGATGCCAAGATGTACCCGATCTATGCCAAGTGTGTTGAGCTGGATGTGCCCATCTTTTCCTGTGTAGGGGTTCCGGGGCCGCGGTTTCCAATGTGGCCGCAAAAGGTCGAGTTAATCGATCAGGTGATGTACGACTTTCCTGAATTAGTGTTCGTCACCCGACATGGGTGCGAACCCTGGGAGGACCTTGCGATCAAGTTGATGTTGAAGTGGCCTAACCTTTATTACTCAACAACGGCCTTTGCGCCTAAGTTTTATCCTAAGTCCATCATTGACTATGCCAATACCAGGGGAAGCGACAAGATTATTTATGGCGGATATTTTCCCATGGGATTGTCACTGGATCGCATTATGGATGATATGCAAGGCTTGGCCCTTAAAGATGATGTTTGGCCAAAATTTCTGCGAGACAATGCGAGACAGGTACTCAAGTTAACCTAATTGAGGGTGAGCGAATGGCGTTGGAGCCTGATCACGTTGAGCTGGGTAGGATTAATCGCAGAGCGCTCTTGAAATTCGCAGCTGCTGGCGCGGTGTTAAGCTTTGGTACCGATCCATTATCAGCGCAAGGTTTACGCGTTGTGGTAGCAGGGGCAGGCATCATTGGCGCCTCAATTGCCTATCATCTGGCAAGAGCAGGCGCTCAGGTGACCGTGGTTGATCAGGAGGGGCCCGCGACCCATGCAAGTCGCGGAACCTTTGCTTGGATAAATGCGACGTGGGCGAAACAACCGCGCGATTACCATGCCCTTAATCAAGCTGGGCTGTCGGGCTGGAAGAGCCTGCAGCGGTTATTGAACATTCCGATACGCTGGAACGGTTCCCTTGAATGGTTTGAGCAGCCGCAGCGTCAGGAAAGACTGAAACAACAGATACACGAACAGGCGGTCTGGGGCGAAAGGGCCCGGTTTGTGTCTTCAGATGAACTCGCGATGCTTGAGCCGGGGGTGAACTTCAGGGGCGCGCAGAATGTTGCGTATTCAGAGAACGACGGTGCGTTGGATCCAGTGCTGGCGACAAATGCATTGCTGGACGCGGCCGCTGGTTTTGGTGCCACCATTCAATACCCGTGTGTTCTTAACGACGTTATGCGGCGTTCGGGTCGAGTGACGAGCGTCACAACAACGCACGGTGAAATCAAAGCCGACAAAGTCGTGCTGGCAACGGGCGGGGCGCAGGGAGTGGGCCAGCGAATCGCAGACTTTGAAATCCCCCAGCGGTCGACGCCGGGTGTTATCGCCCTGACTGAACCCCTGCCACCGCTGTTGAATCGAGTTTTGGTGGCTCCGGGCATTCACCTGCATCAGCGGCAAGACGGTCGAATAGTTCTTGGAGAGCAGTCAGGTGCACCGTCCAACGAGGCTCATGCAAAACGGTTGCAGGCTCGTCCTCGTCGCTTTCCAAATAACACATTTGCACAGCAACATACCGGACGTATGATTGAAACCGCTGCTCGGTTCTTGCCTGCGATCAAGCACGTAAAGGTAGAGCAGGTTTACATTGGCTGGCGGCCTCTGCCGCTAGATGGCCATCCGGTGTTGGGTTTTTCACCGGCCCATGCTGACGTCTACTTAGCGGTTATGCACAGTGGTGTGTCGCTCGCACCGATCGTGGGCCAATTAGCGGCAAGTGAGATCATTAATGGCGTTTCGACTGGGCGGTTAGATGAATATCGGCCGGATCGAAGCTTTCAGTCGGTCAAGCGCTATTGATCGAGTACGATGCATGTCACAACACGCAGACAAGCTTAATGTTAGTGCCCAAGTTTAAATCGTTGGTAATGTGTTGCGACCCCGGGCTATTTGGTCAGCATGCGCCACCATCTTTGTGTTTGCGCGCTGTCTGTTTTTCGTAGCGCTATCCAGTCAATATGCGCATCGTCTGGCTTATTGCGGTCCAGGTCGATCGCCCAGAGAGCGTCAATTTCGTTGGGAACAACAGAGTAACGAACATCAATGATCCGGTCAGGCACAGTCGGATCAATCGCGAGGTAGCGGTTCGAAAACCATCGGAACCGCTCGACATCTTTTGCCTGCTGGCTTCCGGGGGCGAGCCAGGTGAAATGCTTATCGAGGTTGAGCTTTTCGGCGCTTTCGCCCGGGAAGTTTGTTTTTTCTAAGCCAACACGAATACCATCAACAAAAAACCTATCCTCTGTTTCGTACACCACCTTCCACAGAATGAGGTTCGCAAACCCTGGCTTGGCTTCCAACCGAAGCGGTGTATGTCCCCTTTCTGCGGCTAGTGCCTCACCTGCAGCTATCGCCCTGTCTCGTTGCAAGATGCCGAACATCAGGTAACAAAGTGCCCAGGCAAACGCGGCGCGACCAAGCCAGGGCTGTTGTCGGTAAACACCTGCAATGATCAGCGCCAGGATTGGAAGGGTAAACAGTGGATCGATAATGGAAACATTGTTCCAGGCGAATCGTTCTGTCGTGAACGGCCAGAGCAGTTGAGTGCCATAGGTCGTGCAGGTATCAAGCAGGCCATGCGTCGCGTAACCCAGCAGACAAAAAAAGTAACTTTCTCGAAACCGAAGCCCCTTGCCAAGAAACCAGTGAAGGGCTGTTGCTACCAGAAGCGCGCCAATCGGTATAAACACCAGTGAGTGCGTAAATTGGCGGTGAAACTCTAAGAAAAGCAACGGGTCTGTTGGTGAAAAGATAAAAACATCCAGATCAGGTGCTAGCCCGCCGAAGCAGCCGAGCAGGGTCGCTGCTTTTATCTTTGCAGGGTTACTGCCGCTCTGTGCGAGTGCCGCACCAAGCGATCCCTGACTTATTGGGTCCATCTGATCAACCTCTAGAATGAGTCGTTAGTCGCGAGCCGCGCAGCGTTTTCCGGACGTGGGTGATCGCGTTATAAACAGAGACAGGTTTCATAGTCGCGCGAAGTATAGACTAGCGGTTAAGGAGACAAAACAGGGCGACCTGATTTCTGGCAACGAAAACCCTCAGAATAATCGTCGGTAAATCAATCTCAATGTTGTCAGCAGCCGGGTTTTTCCTTTGGACTGAAAGCGAGAGGGGGTAGCGTGTTAGTAAATCTATTGGTCAAAAGTGCGCTTAGGCGGTTGCGCCACATTGCCAGCACAAGTCAAACGTCGACGGATTGGATTCTTGACAGTGATTACACACCCAATCATCTCGCTCTGGCAGCTCTAATATTTCTTTGATCCGCTTTGTCGCTGACGCGGCCTGGGGATCATCGACGACCCAAAGCTCTATCCAGGTTTCGCCGGGTGCTATTTCCCCCGTGGCCCCGCCCAGAATGTCGTTACGCACCTCGGTTTTTATACCGATTTCATTCAATGCGCTCGACATGCTGCCGAGGATCATGGGGTTGGGGTGGGAGTAGACAAGCTTCACGGTAACAAGTTAACGCCATAGTCGAGTGGGGTAAAGATAAACCCTATTTGTGCTTCGGCCGCCAAGCTTATGACCCCGGAATATTGGCGATAGCTCTTTCGCTGGCGATGTCACACAGTTGACGAGTCGGAAGCTAACGGCTAGGTTTGAAGGATTATCAAGGGAGATCGGTCATGGGAAAACTGGACAACAAAGTGGCATTGGTCACCGGTGCAAGTCGGGGTATTGGTCAAGCGATTGCCGAGCTGTTTGCGGCCGAAGGCGCCAAGGTTGTCTGTGCGGCCAGGACAATCAACGAAGGTGACCATAAACTTGAGGGATCACTCAGTAATACGGTGCAACGAATAATTGAGGCCGGTGGCAATGCCGTGCCGGTTGCAGCGAATATCTCTGAAGAGCAAGACTGTCGAGCGCTTTTTGATGCTGCGATCAGCGCCTTCGATAAAGTCGACATTTTGGTAAATAATGCAGCGCTGAATTATTACGTCCCCATTGTCGACTATGATGTCAGCAAGTGGATGCGGGCCTTTGCGGTGAATGTGCACGGCCCTTTTATGCTCTCCAAAATTGTTTTGCCCGGGATGATAGACCGCAATCAGGGCGCTATCATCAATATTTCTTCCGGCTCGGCGATTGGGCCAGGTCGAGGACCCTACGAGCTAGAGGGTCATGGTGGCACGATGTACGGGGCGAGTAAGGCGGCCCTGGAACGAATGACCCAGGGCCTTGCCCAAGAGGTGCAGCATCACGATATTGCGGTCACGTGTTATTCTCCCTCCCAGGTGGTGCCGACGCCTGGCACGGTTTATCACAAATTGGTTGAGGGCATGGACGACCCCAATGGAGAGCCCGTGGATATCATGGCAAAAACAGCGCTCCTTTTGGCGTCAGTGCCCGCGGCTGAGGTGAATGGTCGGGTGACTTACAGTCAGCAGATCCTCAAGGAATTTGGCTGGATTGACCAAGGCAAAGGTATTGGGTTCGGTCGCCCAGGGTCCGGTTATTCGCAGATATGAGCACAAAGCTGGAAGTTTACATCGATCTTAAAAGCCCTTACGCCTTTATCGCGAAAGATGCGACTTATCAGCTTGAGCAGGATTTTGGGATCGAAATTGACTGGTATCCGCTGACGCTCAATATTGGTAGCTTCCTTGGTACCGCGAAGAAAGATGATAGTGGCAAGGTGACCGAGAGTAGTCGCTCATCCAAGCAATGGCTCGCGGTAAAGTACGCTTACAAGGATGCCCGCCGGTATGCAGTGCTTCGTGGCTTGACGTTGAAAGGCACTCAAAAAATCTGGGATAGCTCGCTTTTTGCGATTGGTTTGATGTGGGCAAAACGCCAGGGACGAGATGAGCTAAAAAGGTATCTTGATGACTCTTATGAGCGGTTTTGGAAGCGAGAGCTCGACATTGAAGACCCCAATGTCATTGTTGGCCAGTTGCGGGCGTCAGGGTGTGCGGTACAGGGTTTTGAGAGCTATCTCGCGGGCGAAGGGCGTGAGTATCATGATCGGCTGCAGGATGAAATTCTCGATAGGGGATATTATGGAGTGCCCACCTATGTCATCGATGGTGAAGCGTACTTTGGTCGACAACACTTGCCCAGGGTACGCTGGCATCTGCAAGGGCAGGTTGGTGCGCTACCGGACATCAGCTATGACACCATACTTGAAAAGCGATTAGTCGCGTCGTGATCTCTGTTTATCTTAATTTTTCAGAATTATCCTCATGGCTGATGCTTGCGCCGTTACAGAAGCTGTGCGAAAAGGTGCCCGTTGACCTGATGTGGAAACCAATGCTCAGTTCCCTGGGTAATATAGCCGGTTCAAACCTAAAAACGGGCCAGGCAGACCCTCTGGTGAGTTATAAGTCTCGACGAGCAGACGCGCGTCAACGGGCGGCTAAGCGTGAAGATGAAAGGATGTGCGAAAGGCTTGGAATCAATCCAGAGCAGGGTAAGCGAAAGATAGCCCCCGTGTACCTGTCTTTAGGGATGGTTTGGATGACGGACCAAAGCGCCGGGCAACAAGAGTGTTTTTCTTTTGCGAAAACCGCTTTTTTGAAAACCTTTCGTGATGGTGCTGACGTTGAGTCACTTTCCGGCCTACAAGTTGTCATGGAAGAATCAGGGTTTCGCACAGAGGGTTTGGCTCACTTTTTAGAAAGCCAAGCGCCTGATTTGGACGCCATCAGGCAAGATGCCGTCGACAACGGCGTGTTCAATTCGCCGGCTTTCGTGATCGAAGGGGAAGTTTTTCATGGCCGTGAACATCTGCCGTTGATTCAATGGATGCTCCAAGGAAGGCAGGGCGTGCCGCCGGTTTAACAAGATGGGCTGAGTTCTCGAGTAATTGATGTTATTTTCACGTCTGGCTAGACAAAAGGTAAAAAAATGAGCGATCAGCCACTGATGCTAGGCGCAGTACTTTATGAAGGATTCGAATTGCTTGATCTTTTCGGGCCGCTGGAAATGTTTACTGCGTTGCCGCCTGACATGCTGCAGGCGGTCTTGATCGCGGAAAGTAAAGGCCCGGTAAGAGCCGGCTCTATGGCTGACAGTCCAATGCCAAGCAGCGTTGCAGACTATGGTTTTGACGATGCGCCGGACCTTGACGTGATTCTTGTGCCAGGTGGTGTGGGAACCATTGCAGAACTTGAAAATCAAAAAACGTTGAGTTTTCTGCGGGACCGGGCCGGAAGGGCCCAGATTACATCTTCGGTATGCTCTGGCTCGGCTTTGCTCGCTAAAGCGGGTCTTCTGGACGGTCATAGGGCCACATCAAACAAAATGTTCTTCAACCTTGCGGTCATGCAATCCGATAGAGTGGACTGGATCGAAACCGCTCGCTGGGTAGACGATGGCGATGTTGTCACCTCCAGTGGCGTCTCAGCCGGCATCGACATGTCGCTGGCTATAATTGCTCGGCTTTTTGGGCAAGAAATGGCAGAAACAATTGCCAGGGGAGCCGAATATACCTGGCACCGGGACGCTGACGTTGACCCTTTTGCGCAGTATTTAAATGACGGCAGTGTCTAAACGAATCAGAACTATTGAAAACCAATAAATTTAAAAAAGAGGTAACCCATGGATTTTGATATCCCTAAAGAGATAGCCGACTACCTGGTTGTGCTAGATGAATTTATCGAGAAAGAGATCAAGCCGCTGGAAAACGAAAACGACAACATCCGGTTTTTTGATCATCGACGAGAAGACGCGAGGACCGGCTGGGACCGTGGTGGCTTGCCCAATGGGGAATGGGAGGCGTTGCTGTTCGAGGCGCGTATGAGAGCAGATCGAGCGGGTCATTACCGTTACGCAATGCCCGAGGAATTTGGTGGTCAAAGCGGCACTAACTTGGGGATGGCGATTATCCGCGAACACTTTGCCTCTCAGGGGCTTGGTTTGCATAACGACCTGCAAAATGAACATTCGATCGTTGGCAACAATGTGGGTGTGCTTTTGATGTCGGAATACGGCACGGAAGCACAAAAAGAAGAGTGGATGCCTCTCATGTTGGAAGGGAAGCGTGGGTTTGCCTTTGGTATTACAGAACCAGATCACGGATCTGATGCGACCCACATGGAAACAACCGCCGTTCGCGATGGTGATGGCTGGCGTATCAATGGTGCGAAGACCTGGAATACCGGTATTCATAAAGCGCAGTACGATATGGTCATGGCACGAACCAGTGGTAAGCCCGGCGATGGTGACGGCATTACTGCTTTCCTGACACCGATGAACTCAGACGGACTGAAAATTGAAGAATTCCTTTGGACCTTCAACATGCCGACCGACCATGGCACGGTTTCGTTCAAGGATGTCTATGTGGACGATGGCGCTATCTTCGGCGGGGAAGGAACAGGCTTGCAGATCGTGCAGCATTTTTTTAATGAAAACAGAATCAGGCAGGCAGCTTCTAGTCTCGGTGCCGCCCAGTACTGCGTCGCGGAGTCGGTGAAGTACGCAGGAGAAAGAAAGCCGTTCGGCAAACCACTTTCTGTTAACCAGGGGGTTCAGTTTCCGCTGGTTGAACTGCAGTCGCAGATTGAGATGCTTCGCGCGCTGATTCATAAGACAGCCTGGGCTATGGATAAGTATGGCGCCTTCTCTGTATCGGACAAGGTCAGCATGTGCAATTACCAGGCAAATCGGCTGTGTTGTGACGCGGCTGACCGCGCGATGCAGGTGCATGGTGGGCTGGGTTATTCACGTCATAAACCCTTCGAGCATATCTATCGTCATCACCGTCGGTATCGAATTACCGAAGGTGCTGAAGAGATACAAATGCGTCGTATTGCAGGTTATATGTTTGGCTATATGAATCAGCAGGCGCCCAAAGGTGTGAAGAGTGTTAGCGGACGATAGCTTTAGAGAAAAACTCGAACGTGTTGTGCTTGCACACATCACTGGTTGTAAAGGTCTACTCGAAGTAGACAGACTCTCGGGTGGTGCGAGTCAAGAAACCTATCGGTTGGTCGTCAAAACAGCTGGTGGGCAACAGCGGTTGGCCTTGAGGCGAACACCAGGGGGTGAGTACGCAGAAATAACACCGCAGCACCCGGGTCTTGATGTAGAGGCTCTGTTGATGCAAAGCGCATTGGCTGTCGGTGTGCCCGAGCCCGAAGTTTATTACGTTCTGCAACGGGAAGATGAACTTGGCGATGGCTTCCTAATGGAATGGCTGGATGGTGAAGCGCTGGGGGCGAGGATTGTTCGATCACCCGAGTTCGAAGCGATACGACCGAAGCTTGCCTATGAATGTGGCAGGGTACTGGCAAAAATCCATTCTATTGATCTTGATGCGACGGGGCTTAGGGAGCGGCTTTGGGAAATCCCCCCGGCGGAATTTGTTGAACAGACCTGGGAACGATACCGACTCCTGGATACGCCTCAGCCTATGATCGATTATGCCGCTCGCTGGTTAATGGACAACCTGCCGGAGCAGCACGAGACCGCTCTCGTTCACAACGATTTCCGAAACGGCAATTTCTTGTTGTCCCCGGACGGTATTGTTGCGGTGCTTGACTGGGAAGTTGCCCATGTCGGTGATCCGATGCGGGATCTTGGCTGGATGTGCACCAATTCGTGGCGCTTTGGTGCCAGTGATCCGGTGGGTGGCTTTGGTCAATACGAAGACATGTTCAAAGGATATGAAGACGAGTCCGGCAAGGCTGTCGATCCTGACCATGTAAAATTCTGGGAAGTATTTGGGTCGTTCTGGTGGTCCGTAGGGTGTCTGGGCATGGCGGAACATTACCGAAGTGGCCCGGACCAAACCGTGGAACGACCGGCGATTGGTCGGCGCACCTCTGAATGCCAGGTGGATTGTGTCAATCTGCTGATTCCAGGACCCGTTGAGATGGTTAAGGAATCACCGGGATTCTCGAGTGTGGATATTCCACGAACTGATGAGTTGCTTGTCAGTGTCAGGGATTTCCTTCGCAACGATGTCATGGATGAAACGACCGGCCGGGCAAACTTTTTGTCGCGGGTGGCTGCCAATTCACTGGACATTGTGCTGCGCGAATTAACGTTAGGTCCCATTCATCAGGCGTTGGAGCTCGATAGGCTTCAGGTGCTTTTACAGTCAGACGAAGGCCTTGATGCGCTTAAAAGGCGACTGGTGACAGGACTGCGTGATGGACAAATCTCGTTAGACAATGAGGCGCTGCAGAATCATTTGCGTCAGACAGTAGTTAACCAAATTGCGATCGACCAACCCAGGTATTCTGGACTCAAGAAAGCGCTAAAAAATGCCTAGATTTTTCATGCTGGCCTGCATTTTGATGCTCAGTAATTCGCTCCATGCAAAAATGGTCCTGGTTAAATTGCCGGTGGGTGTTGAGGGTATTTTAGAAACACCCGTGGGGGTTACCCAAAAAGCAGTTTTGCTGCTGCATGGCTGGAATGCCGATATGAACGAAGTCGGTAATCTTTATGGCGACCTTGCAGGGCTGCTCGCGCAGAGGGGTATCGCGAGTTTCCGGATTAACTTCAGCGGTGAAGGCGCAAGGACAGGTTATGTGGTGACCTCCACCTTCGACTCCCGGGTCGGCGAGGCGGATGCCGCTCTGCAGTTTTTAAAAGGTAAATTTCCAAACGCATCGCTAGGGGTCCAGGGATACTCTTTGGGCGGCCTTACGGCAATGGGCTTGGTAGGTCGATATCCGGATACCTTTAAGACCATGGTGCTGTGGGCTGCTGCAGCGCAAATGCACATCGCCGGCGATGCAGCCTATGACGCGGCGACTCGAAAAGCCATGAAAGAAGGCCGCGCAGTCTATAAAGATTGGACTGATATTACGCTAACCCGAGCGTTTATCTCTGGGTTCGTCGGTGTCAACGTCGAGAGCAACCTGGCGCGGTATACGGGTGCGTTACTGACAATACGCGGTGACCAGGACTTTCTGCCAAGGCGTGACGCTGATTGGTTAAGGCTTGCACCAACTGATGACAAGGCTTTCATTTTGATGGGTGGCGCTGATCACCTGTTCCATGTGCTCGATGAAACCCAGCCTGGCTATAGTGAACGCCTGCTGTCGTCCACCGTTAACTGGTTTGATCGAACGCTCTGACGGCCAATAATTAGGCGTAGATAACCTCAACCGCGGTCGCTTTGAAAGCTTGCATTTTACGTCGGCGACCAGCGTCGGTTGAGGAGAGGATGCCGGGGACAGAACGACAGCAAATAAGGTTTCCCGCCCTGGACGCAGAAAAGTGCTAATTCGAGTACTGGCATCTCTCCAATTATTGTTTGAAATGATGACTTTTTAGCTCAACGGTCATTCGCTTCTTGAAAACGACATTGGCATTTGCTCCTATAGCTTTCTGATAACTAGTTAGAGGGGATTAGTGTGGATCTGTTTTCACTCAAAGGTAAAAATATTGCAATAACGGGCGCATCATCGGGCTTTGGGCACCATTTTGCCGGAGTATTGGCTGGAGCTGGAGCCAATGTGATTCTCGGAGCGAGACGGGCCGAAAAAATAGCAGATCGTGTTTCGGAAATTAACCAGAGCGGTGGGCGGGCTCTGGGTATACCCCTTGACGTCACGATTCCCGATTCCTGTGCAGAATTTTTGCACCAGTCGGAGGAAGCATTCGGGACTGTTGATGTGCTGATCAATAACGCCGGGGTTGAGGCCGGGGCTAAAACCTATGCGATGATCGATGAGGATGACTGGGACTTCGTGCTGGATACCAATCTGAAATCAGTCTGGCGATTGTCCAAGATGTATACAGAGTCCGTGGTCAAAAACAAACAAAGCGAGGGTAATATTATTAATGTCGCCTCTATCACTGCTTATAGAACGATCAAAGGCCAGTTCCCCTATGCAGTATCGAAGGCAGCATTGGTTAAAGCGACTGAAATCATGGCTTTGGAAGGTGCACGCTATGGTATTCGCGTGAACTCTCTTGCGCCGGGATACATCCTCACGGATGTGAGTCGAATACTGCTTGAAAGCGAAAGATCCGATTCCTTTGTAAAAGGCATTCCAATGCGTCGTTACGGAGAGTTTGAAGACCTTGACGGTCCCTTGCTGCTGCTGGCGTCAGATGGATCACGCTATATGACGGGATCAACAGTAGTCGTTGACGGGGGGCATATCGTTTCGGAACTTTGACCACACGTATGAAAGACTTAGCTGCGATACAGGATTGAGGGCGAGAGCCAGTGGGCATTTTTATGCTTATTCGAACGGACATCCGCTGACCGCCTGTTTATTGCCCAGATGAACCTGTGCTTTACTTTGCCCAGCTAAATGATAATAATTCTCATCTTTGTTTCGCCCGGCCTCCTTATGACCCTTGCAGATGTGGCACCAACTGGCCGCTGCCGTATCATCGGCGCTGCCATCGATCATAGTGATTTCCAGAGCCGCCTCTATGCGCTTGGGTTATATCCAGGCGTATGGGTCGATGTGCTGCATATTGCACCCTTCGGAGACCCCCTGCAGGTAAAGGTTGGTCACACACTACTGAGCATTCGTAAAAGCGAAGCCAGTCTTGTCAGGGTTGAGCTGGACTCGTGAACGCTTTCAGAATTGCACTCATAGGGAATCCCAATTGCGGAAAGACAACGCTTTTCAATGCGCTGACCGGTTCACACCAGAAAGTCGGTAACTGGCCCGGTGTAACGGTTGAGAAAAAGATCGGCACCTTTACCGATAAGAATCGTGATTGCGTAATAGTTGACCTTCCAGGTATCTATTCACTCGAGCAGGATTATCTTGGGCTAGATGAACAGATCGCACGGGACTATCTTGCTGCCGGTGATTTTGACGTCATCCTGAATATTATTGATGCTGGTAATCTCCAGAGAAACCTCATCCTGACACAGCAATTGCTGGAGTTGGGTCTTCCGGTGGTTGTCGCGGTTAACATGCTTGATGTTGCCGAAAGGGAAGGCATTACCATTGATAGCGAGTCACTCGCCGATCATCTCGGTGCGCCTGTTGCCCCAATCGTCGCGTCGAAGCAGCAGGGGCTGGATGGCCTGGTGACGCAATTGTTTACCGCAGACGCTACGGGCAGGGAAATCGAGGTGCTCACCAATGACGATTTTGTAGGTGACAAAATCATCAAGCGTTACCAGCGTGCAGAAACCATCGTCAGCGGCGCCGTGCAGATGGTGCCCGTAGAACACACCATGACCGAAAGGCTTGATAAGTGGGTGCTCAACCGGTGGCTGGGTATACCGATTTTCTTGGCGATGATGTACTTGATGTTTACGGTAGCGGTCAATGTTGGCGCCGTATTTATTGATTCTTTCGATGTTATGTTTGGCGCTCTGATGGTCGACACGCCACGGTGGTTTCTGGAATCCGTTAACGCTCCAGCCTGGGTGATCGTATTGCTTGCCGATGGCCTGGGGGGTGGCATTCAATTGGTGGCAACTTTCATACCGGTAATCGGTGCATTGTTTCTGTGTCTTTCGTTGTTGGAGTCTTCGGGCTACATGTCACGTGCTGCCTTTGTTGTTGATCGGCTTATGGCAAGAATTGGCCTGCCAGGTACCGCGTTTGTGCCCCTGATCGTAGGATTTGGCTGTAATGTGCCTTCGGTCATGGCTGCACGGTCGCTCGGCAGAGAGAGCGATCGCCTGCTCACGATTTCGATGGCGCCATTTATGTCCTGCGGCGCAAGACTGACAGTATATGCACTGTTCGCAGCAGCCCTATTTCCTACGAATGGGCAGAATGTTGTCTTCGGTTTATACCTGCTGGGTATCGCTATGGCAGTACTGACCGGCTCGCTGTTCCGTAAACAGATTTTTGATGAAGAGATGACGCCTTCTTTTCAGGAAATGCCGACCTATCATGTGCCTGTGCTCCGTAACATACTGTTAACGTCCTGGTTTCGATTGAAGAGCTTTGTGTTCAGGGCTGGTCGGACTATCGTCCTTGTTGTCATCGGTCTTAGCTTTCTAAACTCAGTGGGTAGCGATGGCTCTTTTGGGAACGAAGATAGCGAGCAGTCAATGCTGGCAACGCTTGGCAAGGGCATGACGCCACTGTTTAAACCCATCGGCCTTAAGGAAGACAATTGGCCTGCTACAGTCGGGTTGTTTACCGGACTGTTTGCGAAAGAAGCTGTCGTTGGCACACTGGATGCGCTTTATAGCGACAATAGCACGGCAAATGAGAATGGAAGCGCGAGACCGGACCTGTTGAATAAAGGTAAAGAGGCGCTGCTCACTATCAAGATCAATGGCGCTGATTTACTGTCAAATCTTGGGGATCCGCTGGGAATAGGCATTGAAAGCGACAGTTCGCTGGAATCTGCCGCAGATGCCCAGGGTGTGGCGAGTGTCACACTGACAAACATGGCTACTCAGTTTGGTACTCAATTTGCCGCTTTTTGCTATCTGGTGTTTGTTTTGTTGTACGCTCCCTGTGTCGCAGTATTGGGCGTAATTGCCAAAGAATCGGGTATTAGGTGGATGTTTTTGACGTTTGGGTGGACCACAGGGCTCGCCTACGTAACCTCAAGCTGCCTTTATCAGCTAGGTACGATAGCCGACCATCCCGCATCTTCACTGGCCTGGCTGGCCGGCAGCGCTGTTGTATCGGTGATTGCCGTCAAATTGCTCCGGATTGTTGGCAGAAAGTCAATCAATACTCGTTTGATTGATGTCGTGCAGGTGACTTAATTTAGAGGCTTCAATCCCTGCTCCCATCGTGTAATGATTGACACGATTTTTAACAGGTAGCATTCGTGGATATCCGTACACGCCTTTCTCTGGCACTCGTTTTTGTGTCGCTGCTTTCCATGATGCTCTTGGGCACGTTTGCTTACTACACTTCATCGGATTTGCTTCAGGAAATATCACTCAGGCAGCTGGATGCATTGGCTGAAAGCAAACGCCGTGATCTCAATAAAGTCTACGACGGCTGGGAAGATAACTTACGCCTGGTCCGTGAGATAGAGCAGCTTCGTTATGCTATCCGGAGCTATGTAGAAAACGACGACCCCCAGGGTCTTCGTACTATTCAGAATACGATCCGGGCTATCACTGTTGCGGTAAAGGAAATCGACAAACTCATCATTTTTGATGCTAATGGTGAAGAAATTGCCTCGTTTGGTCGCTCAAAAGTTAGCCATTCAAAGGTGCCGGTAGGCGACGACGTAACGTACGTAGGGACGTTTCTCTCAGAAGACGGCCCGCGCGTGGTGATGAATACAGGCGTGTATCTTGAGAATTTACCCATTGGCGGCATTGAGCTGATTATGGATGCCAGTGACGTTTTTGATGTCACTGGCGATTACACAGGGCTCGGTAAAACCGGCGAGGCTTTTGTGGTGATGGACGTTGGTGAAAAGATAGTTGTTTTGAACCCACTTCGTCACGAAGTTGACGGATTTTTTGGAGAGCAGATACAAGAATCTGCCTCTGGTGATTTTAAAACCGTGTTGACCCAGGATGAAGAAATCGCGACGAAGGCACAGAAGGATTATCGAGGGGAGTGGGTGTGGCTCGCAACGCGATATCTGGAAAAAATGGATTGGGGCCTTGTGGTGAAAGTTGATGTGAGTGAAGAGGGTAAACGTGCACTAGTGCTACGAGAATCCTTATTTGATATTGCCGTTGCCTTATCAGCTTTTGCGATCATTGGCGGTGCGTTGCTGGGGTTCTATCTTGCCAGGCCCATCCATGAGCTCGCAGTAGTGGTTGAGCGTATGCGTCACGGCGAAAGCGGTTTGCGAGCCGAGGTTAAAGGTGATGACGAGATAGCTTACCTGTCGGAATCCTTGAATGAGTTTCTGGAGCATTTGGAACAGGAGCAGCGGGACAAGAATGCTTGAGCTCATAGACTTCCTGAAGCTGTTCGGGGGCTTTGTCTATCTGCTTGTGGGTGGTGAGTTATTGGTTCGGGGCGCTCTGGGATTATCCAAAGAAAGTAGTATCCCGCCTGTCGTTGTTGGTATGACAGTCGTTGCCATGGGTACTTCAGCACCCGAACTGATGGTATCAACTTTCTCTGCCTTGTCTGGCTATCCGGGTATTGCGATTGGCAATGTCATAGGTTCTAACATCGCCAATGTGCTCCTGGTCATTGGTGTTCCGGTGATGATTTACCCAATTTCCTGCGGGCAGGAAGGACTGTCCCGACAAACAAGCCTGATGGTTGCAGTATCTCTAATGTTTATTGCTATGTGTGTGTTCGAGCCGATTACGTTCCTGGAAGGGGTTTTACTGGTCACGCTTCTGGCGATTTTTCTGATTTTCGCGACAAGAGGGGCAGAACTTATTCCGATGGATGATCCCGAGGAAGAAATGGACAGGGGGCTGGGGCTACCCACCTACCCGAGCACCATCACGCTATTTATTGTACTGGGTGTTATCGCTCTTCCGCTGGGAGCTGACCTGGTGGTGGAAGGTGGTGTTGGCCTAGCTTCCTCCTGGGGAGTATCAGAAGCGGTCATTGGCCTTAGTCTGGTCGCACTTGGTACTTCTTTGCCAGAGCTAAGCACGACCGTTATTGCGGCACTTCACAAGAGTTCAGATGTGGCGATTGGCAACGTGGTCGGGAGCAACGTTTTTAATATCCTCGCGATTCTGGGTATCACCTCGCTGCTGACAGATATTCCCGTTGACCCGTCGTTCCTGCGATTTGACGTTTGGGTAATGTTCTCCTGCGCGATACTGCTTTGGATATTCGTTCTAACGAAGGGAACTATTGGCCGTCTAACCGGTGGTATTTTCCTTACGGGATACTTTTCTTATCTCGCGATCATCTACTAGGTCCTGATTGCGCCAATGGCATCAAGCTCGCGTGACATAAGAGCGCTGCGTTTCGCCATCACCATGAACATGTCATTACCGCGTTCGGTTTCGCCCACTATCATCGAGGCGATCACCGCCATGATCATCCCCGCAGGAGCGTAGTGTCGATAGTAGTGCCAGCATTCATCCCAGGTCATGGATACGTTATAGGCTGATAACGTGTTGAAGTACTCCCTGAGCAGTTCTTCTTCTATTTTTCCACGCTCTTCTTCGATGATTGATGTTCCCATAAAATAGCTGGCATCCCCAAGACCGCAATCAAATGCGGGGGATTGCCAATCGACGACCGCAAGTGGGTAGGGCCCCCCAAACATCATGTTGTCCAGCCGGTAATCGATGTGTATCAGCGTTTGTTCTCCGGAGTAACTGGAGATGTAAGCCTCAAGGTTGTCACCAACGAGCTGAACCATTTCTTTCTCGTCGCGGGTTAGGCGTTGCCCGTATCTCGTCAGGAAGCCAGGGCTCACCATGGTGTATAACTCCCTGATCGCATCAGCGCTGTTTCTCCTGTTGCTGATTAACAGTTCATCAACGATTGAGCTGTCACCCCACAGTGGCCCATGCAGGTGGGCCACTTGTGTCATCGCGAGATGGGCTTGCTGATACCCGCAACCACCAAGCTGGTCACCCTGTTCCCCGGGGGCCAGGTCTTCCATCATGATGACAAAGTCGTGGGTCTCATAATCGGCGCCTGTAAAGAACACAACAGGAGTCTGGATTGATACCCTTGATTGCAGGTGCTCGTAAAAGTGAACTTCCCTGATGTAATTGGATGTTTCGATACCCGTCTGGCGACTTACTGGATCAGTTGATGGGAACTTGCCGACAACTGTCGTTGGTATATCTCCGGATCCGGTTAACTCAAATCTAACATTTTCGCCGACCTGTCCCGTGCCGATGGATTTAGCCGTGAAACCGGAAACGCTGCCATTAACGCCAGCTTGTTGAAAAATATCTGAAAGCCATTCGGCGGTAATGTCATCAGGTTGACTAATAATGCGCGGTGTAGACATCGATTTTCCTACGGGATGGGGGCGTTCACTATAGGAATCGTTGACCGGTCCTGCAAGTCGTGTAGAGTCATTGCTTGTTCAGTAGTCTACAGTCTATGTCTATTCAAAAATTCTCCTTTAACACCGCGGTTGCTATCGTTATTGCCAATATGATCGGCACGGGCGTGTTCACCAGTCTGGGATTTCAACTGCTGGATATACAGTCAACCTTTGTCCTGATGATGCTCTGGCTGATTGGTGGTGTGACTGCGCTCTGTGGCGCACTGACCTATGCGGAACTGGGTACGCGGTTACCCCGATCTGGCGGGGAGTACAACTTTCTTACCGAGATCTATCACCCCGGGGCCGGCTTTGTCTCTGGATGGATATCTGCCACGGTTGGCTTTGCGGCGCCTACAGCGCTGGCTGCGATGACTTTTGGAGCCTACCTTGAGGCGAGTCTTCCTGGATTATCCAGTACCGTTATGGCGTCGATTCTTGTTATTGCGCTGACCATGGTGCATGCCTATTCGCGGGTAGCAAGCGGTGGTATCCAGTCGGTCTTCACTATCATCAAGGTGATACTCGTGCTGGTCTTCGTTGCCATGGTTGCCATGGCGGTGGAATCGCCCCAGGCAGTGCGCCTGTTACCCGCTGAGGATGACGGAACCCTGATGCTGAGTAGTGCTTTCGCGGTGTCACTGATTTACGTTAACTACGCCTTTACGGGATGGAATGCTGCAACTTACATCATCAGTGAGGTTGAGGACTCGCAGAAGAATATACCCCTTGTTCTTTTCGTTGGAACGGTTACCGTGCTATTACTTTACCTGATGCTTAATTACACTTTTCTCTATGCTGCACCCATGCAGGCAATGGAGGGCAAGCTGGAGATAGGTGTCATCGTTGCACGCTCTGCTTTTGGGGAAACAGGCGGCGTAATCATGGGGGTGGTGCTGGCAACGTTACTCATATCGACGGTCAGCGCGATGATTATCGCCGGACCTCGGGTGCTACAGGTCATTGGCGAAGACTTTCGTTTGTTTAGGTTCCTGTCTAAAAAGAACGACAACGATATTCCCATGGTGGCAATTGTTGTTCAGTCAGTGGTAACACTTTTTTTTATCTTGAGTTCGACCTTTGAATCGGTTCTAGTCTTTTCAGGCTTTGTGATGGGGCTGAATACGTTTTTCGCGGTAGCGGGTGTCTTCGTGTTGCGGTTCAGGAACCAGGGTGCAGAGGGCTACAGGACCTGGGGATATCCGGTCACGCCACTCATTTTTCTTGGCCTCATGGCCTGGACGCTCGTCTACATTCTGATCAACAGGCCGGAAGAAGGGATTGCAGGTCTTGTAATTGTGAGCGTCGGCGCAGCCTTATATGTTGGCACCGAACGACTCAACCGGGAACCCGCCGCCTAGTCAGTACGTTTACTTTTCGGCAATGGCGCGAAATCACCGGGCCTGTTCTCTGCATTGGCGGTCAATGCTTCCTGGATCTCTTCCAACTTAAGCATGCTCGCGTTCCATATCACGACGTAATCCAGGCCGTCAGCCGTAGTGTGGTCGCGGGCATAATTGATCATCCGCTTACAACCGTAGACTGCCAATGGAGCTTTGCTGGCGATATCTTCCGCAATTTTCATGACCTCCTGGAGCATGGTTTCCTGGTCGGGATAAACATGATTAACCAGTCCCATAGATTTAGCTTCGCTCGCACTCACGCGTCTACCGGTATAGGCCATCTCGCGGACATAGCCTTCAGGTATTAATTTAACCAGTCTTGGGAAAGTACCGACATCTGCGGTCATACCGATGTTGGTTTCGAAAATAGTCACGAACGCGTCTTCGGTTGCGTACCGAATGTCGCAGGCGGTAATCAGGTCGACGCCGCCGCCTATAGCACCGCCCTGGATGCAGGCAAGGACTGGGACTCGAGCTTCTTCGATACAATTGAACGAACCCTGCATATGTAAAACATTGTCATAGAACGCTGCGGCGGCTTGCAGTTTTCGCGTCTTCTCGTCACCTTCAGGCGGTTGTCCAACGCCACCGAAGGACGTTAGGTCCAGCCCGGCAGAGAAGTGCGGACCTGTTGAGGATAAAACAATTACCCGGGCCTTTGCGCCGCGGTCGATGTCCTTGATGATTTCAGGTAGCTCACGCCAGAAATCAGTATTCATGCTGTTTCTTTTGTCCGGGCGATTCAATACGACATGGGCGATGTGATTTTCGATGGAGACATTGAAGCATTTGTAGGGCATTTGGACACCGGGTGTTGTAGGTGTGGTTGAGTGATCAATAATACTACTACACAATCGATAATAGCGTGATGACCCCCGGGATGGCAGAAACTGTTGACACGGGATAAGTAATACAAATAGAGTCGTAATCGCTTTTGTCATCTAATGGGGACAGAATATGCCACAGCTTCAAACGCTTCCTGCAACGGCCAGTACCAATGAAATTTTGGACATTGTTTCTCGGGATGGTGCCGTCATTCTAAGTGATGTACTAAAACTCGCCGAAATTGAACAGTTCCGGACTGAACTTGATCCCTACATTCAGGCGACTGAGGTTGGTCGCGATAGGTTTTCAGGTAGCAAGACCACCCGAACGGGCGCTCTTATTGCACGTTCGGCAAAAGCGAGGGACATGGTGATGAACCAGAAAATTGTCAAGTGTGCAGAAACGTTCCTCGCCCCCTTTTGTGAGCGTATCCAGCTCCATTTAACGCAGATCATCAGGCTAAAACCGGGACAGGGTAAGCAGCAGATTCATCGGGATCGTTGGGCGTGGGGTAAGCATCTGCATGATCTAGAGCCGCAGTTCAATACGATTTGGGCGATGACGGATTTTACAAAGGAAAACGGTGCGACCCAGGTCGTTCCCGGAAGCCTTGATTGGCCCGATGATCGTAAGGCTAAACCTGAGGAAATTTGTCAGGCTGTCATGTCTGCCGGATCGGTGCTGCTGTATACGGGCGGTGTATTTCATGGTGGCGGTGAGAACCTCTCGACAGACGACCGAATCGGCGTGAATCTCACCTACACGCTGGGCTGGCTGAGGCAGGAAGAGAATCAGTATCTATCCTGTCCGCCGGAAATCGCGCGGGATTTCTCAGCTGAAATGCAGGATATGTTGGGCTACACCATGGGGCAGTATGCGATGGGTTACTTCACCCCGCCAACTGAACCAGGAGAACACCCTGAATGTGTTTCGCCCGCCTTCTCGGTTCGAAAGGTCGAGCCCGGTACTCTGGGTGGGGAAGATCTGCTGGCAGCCGTGTTCGAAAAATAAGCGCTGACAAACAAGGGCGACTAAATGGCTGCCGGCCGAGTGAAGGCCGGCGTATTCGATGACGGTATTGCTGTCTTCGGGTTTAGCGTGACGATGCCCTTAGTTGAAATACGCTGACATTCGTTGGCGTTCACATCAT
>Ga0206679_10001021_pt1 | contig 23326 bp, 23 predicted proteins | sample M110012015metaG_FD_155464 | JGI IMG/M metagenome (GOLD analysis project Ga0206679, IMG submission 155464) | Ammonia-oxidizing marine archaeal communities from Monterey Bay, California, United States - M1 100m 12015 | ecosystem: Environmental > Aquatic > Marine > Intertidal zone | place: USA... | reverse complement strand
TTCATTAAATACTAAATATAGCAATAACTGACCCTACAATAATTGCTAAAATCTTTTGGCTACTAAACTTATGTCCGTCACTGCTTTCAAAAAGAATAGTGGTTGAAATGTGTAAAAAGATACCAATAACCATGGCCATAATCTCATTATGATAATTGGCTAAAGTGGTGAAAAGGCTACCTGCCCAAACACCTAGTGGCGCCATTAAGGCAAAAAGTAGCAAGTAGAAATAGGCTCTTGGTTTTGCCATATTGCTTTGCAAAAAGAAAGTCATTAGTACAATTGCAACTGGCATTTTATGGAGTACAATTCCTGTAAGTAATGCATTGTGTGCGTTATGGTTATGGGCTAAATGCCCTCCTCCTAGAGGAACCCCTTCTAGTAAAGCGTGCAAGCAAAGGCTAATGAGTACCGAAAAAGGAATTACATTGCTCTTATGAAAATGACCGTGTTCTATTCCTTGTGAAAAATATTCTAACAGGATTTGAAGTAAAAAACCTCCTAATATAAAGAGTCCTATATTCTGTGTTGTGTTGTGCGCAAAAAGCTCGGGCAATAGGTGCAATACACTTACCGCTAATAAATAAGCGCCACTAAAAGTAAGCAAGAGTTGGATGTTCCTGCTTTTTTTAGGTTTAAAAATTTCGACCACAATTGCTCCAGCAATTACGGATGCAAATAATAGTCCTAGTGTTATTAAATTCATTTCTTGCAAATTAGTATTAAACGATCAGCAATGTTCTCATCAAAACTGTCCAATTTATAATTGCCAAAGATATCAATTATTTTTAGCCCTGCATTACTGATAAATTCAGAATAATCAGTCAAAGTAATTGCTTTTACTTTTTCTTGAAATTGTTGATGTTCTTCTCCATCAGTAATTGCAATGTCTTTAATTATGTGTCCTGCCTCCACTTTCCTTGTTATGTCAAATGTAATGCCGTCAATCATTTTTTGTTCACTAGGAACCAAATTAGCAATCACCTTTTTTACATTCATAAAATCAATAACCAAAACCCCTCCTGATTTTAGATTAGTTGCCATAGCGTTAATGGCTTTTTGCTCATCAGTATTGTCTTCAAAATAACCAAAGGAGGTAAACAGATTAGTAACTACATCAAAACTATTTCCCTGATATACTTCTCGCATATCGTGTACTGAAAATTGTAAAGTTGAATTCTCATTTTCTTTGGCTGATGCTATGCTGTTGGGCGACAAATCAACTCCAACAACATCCAACCCTAAGGAATTGAAATAGGTGGCATGCCTTCCTTTTCCGCAAGCAATATCTATGAGTTTACTTCCTTTAGGAATTTGTAAATGCTGTACCAAATTATCAATAAAAACTTGCGCTTCTTTTTCATCTCTATTTTTATAGAGGATGTGGTAGTAAGGGGAATCGAACCAATGCGCAAACCAGCTCATAATTTTTCTTGGGTTAATTTTATGATGCTAAAGTACAATTTTTTCAGAGCGAATGATTTTCTTCTTTAAAGTGTTTCGTAAATTATTTTATGATAATTTTGCGCCAATAAATTTATTTAGAAAATGTCAAACACAAAATGGATTGGAGCTGCTGCAGGGTGGTTTTTTGGAGGACCAATTGGAGGAATAATTGGATATTATGTAGCGAAAAACTTTTTCGGCTCGAAAGTGGATAATAAAAAAGCATTTGAAATTTCATTGCTTATTCTTTCTTCAGTAGTGATAAAGGCGGATGGGAAAGTGTTGAAATCAGAGTTGGATTATGTAAAAAAATTCTTCACCAATACTTTTGGTGCTGCAAAGTCGAACGAGTATTTCAAAATGTTTAACAGTTTGAATAAGCAGGATTTAAATTCTAAACTGAGACAAGTGTGTTTGCAACTAAATTCTCATATCAATCATTCCTCTCGTTTGGAAATTATTCATTTCCTGTTTGGTGTATCGGCTGCCGATAATGAGATTCATCCAAATGAAGTAGAAACAATAAAGAGGATTGCTACTTATATGAATATTAATCCTTATGATTTTGAGTCTATCAAGTCTATGTTTTTGGCGAGTGGAAATGCTAATGCTGAACACTGGTTTACAATGTTAGGGATTACAAAAGATGCTACAGATAAGGAAGTGAAAAAGGCTTATCGAAAAATGGCTATGAAATACCATCCTGATAAATTGCAGGGAGTAAGTGAGGATATTAAAAAATTATCGGAAGAAAAATTCATGAAAGTAAAAGAAGCTTACGAGCAAATAATGAAAGGAAGGAGCTAAAATTTATCTAATTCTAGTTTCAATTTTTTAGGTATATTTTTTAGGACTAAGTTATAGGAATCCTCCACCCAATTTTCAATTTGTTTGTCGCTTAAATCTCCTATAAAACTTACGGAGTTCCAATGTTTTTTATTCATATGCCAAGCGGGAGTTACTTCCGTAAATTCTTCTCTTAGCCTTATTGCTTTTTCAGGGTCACATTTTAGGTTACAGTACTCAAAAGTCATCATATTACAAAGAGCAAACATTTTCCCAACTACCTTAAATACTAAAGTGTTTTCATCAAAAGGAAGTTCTTCTTTTGTTCCTTTAAACGAAAGGCAATGTTCTCTGAAATGATCAAGGGTCATTTACCCTCTCTGTCTTAACGCTTCATATAAAATAACACCTGTAGCTACTGATACATTTAAAGAAGCAATTTTCCCGGCCATAGGAATTTTTGCTCTTGCATCACACATTTTCAAAAACTCAGGAGAAACACCATCTTCTTCCGAACCTATAATAATAGCAGTAGGAGTTGTATAATCCGCTTTGTACATGTCGTCCTGAGTTTTTTCAGTACAACCAACCAATTGTATGCCACTTTCTTTCATGAATTGTATCGCTAATTTCAAATTCCAAGTACGGCAAACCGTAATTTTATGCAAGGCTCCAGCTGAGGTTTTTATCGCATCCGCATTAATGGCAGCAGCATTTTGTTCAGGAATTATAATTGCATCTACTCCAGCACATTCGGCAGTACGGGCAATCGCCCCAAAATTTCTTACATCTGTAATTCTGTCCAATACCAAAATTAATGGATTTTTTCCTTGTTCGTAAAGTGCTGGAACGACATCCTCAATATTATGAAAATCGATAGGAGAGATAAACGCAAAAACCCCTTGATGATTTTTTCTAGTCAAGCGATTAATTTTCTCTAGAGGAACATGCTTGTAGTTTATTCTCTTTTCACGAACCAATTTCCAGAGTTCTGCAAACAAATCGTTATGCAATCCTTTTTGGATAAATAGTTTGTCAATTGTTTTTCCGGCTTCAACTGCTTCAATTATGGCACGGATACCAAATATGTAATTTTTTTCTTCTATATTATTCATTGTTATCTTCTTTAAACTCAATTTGAGTGGTAATATCAGGGATATTTCTGAGCTCTATTTCTTTTTTAATTTCTTCTGATTTAGTTTTCAAATCCTTGGTTAGGATTTGTTTTTTTCTTTTTTCCATTGGAGGATTTAGTTTTTCAGCATTTTCAAACTGAATAACACTTTCCAAAATCTCTCTTGGTAATTGTGTTCCTGCTTTATTTAGGGTGTCTAAAAATTCTTCTGCAAAAAACTGGTCAATCTGTATTCTTCTTTTGGTCGTGTGGGCGAATTTCCCGATAATCCTACATACATTATCTCGTTCTTCTGGGCTTAGTTTGTCGGCAAATTCGTACTCCTCTATTTTTTTAAGGCTTAGGATGATTGGTTCCAAAGCATCTTTAGTGATGATGTATACATTATAGTCTCCAATATTATAAGTAAATTGATTGATGACATGCAAAGTGTTAGAAGGGATTACTAGGAATAAATCCTTTTTCACATCATCATGCTTTGCGTATTTTTTCAGACTTTCCGTTTGTAGTTTTATGTATTTAGGGAAGTTACTTAAATCATCATTTGCAGGGCTTTTTGCATCAAAAACAATCAGTTGATCCATTATTTCTATGGAATTATCAGGTTTGTTTCTTGGGTGTGGAAAATCCTCTTGGCTAATGTATTTAATAACATGATTACGGCAAATAAGTTGCAGATGATTTTCAACATCTTTTTCATGTTCGCCCCAAGTCCACTTCATTTTTTCTAGCCTCACCTCTGTTTCTTTTACCCTTTCATCATTCAACCTTTCCTTTTCTTTTGTCAAACTTTCTTGCAGGGTATTGGTTGACTCAACTGATTTTCTTAGGGTTTCATTTCTGTTTTCTTCTTCTTTTTTTAGTTTAGTATTTTCATTTCTTAAATTATTTTTTTCTAACTCAACTAGTTTTAATCTTTCTTCAATTTGAGTCTTTTCCGTTTTTAATTGCTCAAAAGATGTCATTTTCGCATTTAATAAGCCTTCTGATTTTTGTATCTGATTAATTATTTCTTCTTTTGATGCAACTGATTTTTCTAACTCTGAAATTTTCTTACCATAATCTACAGTATCGCTTTCAAATGATTTTTTAAAATAAGTTGCTAAAGCGATAACAATAAGTAATCCGAGTAATCCTATTTCCATAAGTAATTTTTTGAGTTATAAAATGAGGACTAAAGTACCAACTTCTATTAGCTTATACAAGTCAATTACTTCTTTATTTTTCATCCTTATACAGCCATGTGAAGCAGGTTTTCCTAACCTTCCTTCTTCTGATGTCCCGTGTATATAAATGTAGCGGCTAAAGGAATCAATTCCTTTTCCTTTATTCTTGCCTTTTTCCATGCCCTCTAGCCAAAATATTCTACTGGTTATGTCATCAGTTTTGCTTTTTGTTTCATCAGTATATATGGTGGCGATATCGCCATAGAAAACTCTCCCTGTCATTCTGCCATTAATAGGAGTGTTATCTCCATATTTTTCTTTTATGCTATGTAGTCCTATTGGTGTTTTGTTGCTTCCTGCTTTGCTTCCTATTCCGTATGCCGAGCTTGAAATAATATATTCTTTAATGATGCTATCATTTTGTATATGGTAGAGTTTTTGTTGTTTTATAGAAACATAAAGCACTTCATTAGCAAAAGCATTTTTACTGTCTAAATAATTATTTACACGCTCAATTATTGAGTTTTGCCCAAATGCGCTAAAGCTGATGAAGCTAATTAGAATAAGGTTAAGGATTCTGAACATAATTTCCAGTTTATAGGTTGCTTTTTATTATTGACGAGTATTTCGTTTGTTTTTGAAAAGTGCTTGCAGCCCAAAAATCCTCTGTAAGCCGAAAAAGGAGAGGGGTGAGTAGTAGTTAATATATAGTGTTTTTTATCATTAATCAAAATTGATTTCTTTTGAGCAAAGGCACCCCAAAGTAAGAAAATTATTCCTTCTTTTTTATCTGCTATTTTTTTAATGATGCTGTCAGTGAAGTCTTCCCATCCTAATTTTTGATGAGAACCTGCCTGTTTTTCTCTAACTGTTAAAGTAGAATTTAAGAGTAATACACCTTGTTCTGCCCAAGTATTTAGGTTTCCATTTTGGGAAATTGGCAGGTTTAAATCTGCTTTTAATTCTTTAAAAATATTGCGTAATGAGGGCGGTATTCTCACACCATTGGGTACTGAAAAAGAAAGGCCATGTGCCTGCCCCTTTCCATGATAAGGGTCTTGTCCCAAAATAACTACTTTTAAATCATCAATATTGGTTTGGTTAAAAGCGTTAAAAAGCACTTCATTTTCAGGGAAAATAGTATGGTGTTTTCTTTCAGATTCTAGTTTACTAATAATTGCCTGAAAGGTATTGGAGTTTAGCTCATTTTTCAAAAATGCTTTCCAGTCCGGATTGAGATGTAATTTTGTAGTCGTCATTTTATTATTCCAAAGATAGCTAATCTGTTTTAAAAATGTATTTTTGTCAAAAATTATTTTCTATGAAAAATATAGTGTTTTTTGCAATTGCAATCGTCTTAGTTAGTTTTCTTTCATCTTGCGCTCTTTATCCTGAGCAATGTCCTGGTGTAGCTCAAGTTGAATCTCCTGTTTTACCAGCTTAATACATAATTCTTGGAAAAACAAGAGAAAATAAAAAAGCCTAAATGGCTAAAAGTAAAGCTGCCTACTGGGCAGGCTTACAAGAATGTAAGAGGCATTACTAAAGCATATGATTTGCATACCATTTGCGAAAGTGGAAATTGCCCAAATATGGGGGAATGCTGGGGGGCTGGTACGGCTACCTTTATGATTTTAGGAAATATCTGTACGCGTTCCTGTGGTTTTTGTAATGTCATGACTGGTCGTCCGTTAGCGGTTGATATTTTGGAGCCTAAAAAAGTAGCGCGATCCATTAAATTAATGGAAGTAAAGCATGCCGTTATTACCTCAGTTGATCGTGATGATTTGAAAGATGGAGGGGCTAGTATTTGGGTAGAAACGATCAATGAAATACGAAAAGAAAACCCTAAGACAACAATGGAAACTTTAATTCCTGATTTTAAAGGAAGATTAAAAGATATTCAGCCTATTATTGATGTGGCCCCTGAAGTAGTTTCGCATAACATGGAGACTGTAAGAAGATTGACTAAAAAAGTGAGAATTCAAGCGAAATACGATAGGAGTATGGATACTTTAAGATTCTTGCATGAAGGCGGTATTAAAACTAAATCAGGGATTATGCTTGGTTTGGGTGAAACTGAAGCAGAAGTAATTGAAACTATGCACGATTTAAGGCAAGTTGGTGTTTCAATTATGACTATTGGGCAGTATTTGCAGCCTTCCAAAAAACACCTGCCAGTAATTGAATTCATTCCCCCCGAACAATTTGATAAGTATAAGGAAATTGGTATTTCTCTTGGTTTTCAGTATGTTGAAAGTAGTCCTTTGGTGCGGTCCTCTTATCATGCTGAAAAGCATATTCACTAGTAATTCAGTACTTTTTTTATTTTTATGTAAGATGTTGTCTATTGATAGATAATCGTTATATTTGTTTCCTGAAATTTTAAACAAATTCATTCGATATGAAAAATAGATTTTTACCCTTAATTTTTGCTTTTTTAGCAGTTACTTCAGTAAACGCACAAAAGTGTGGTACTTATGATGGTTATTTAGAAAAACAAATACAAAATTACCCTGAGTTTTATCAAGAGTTGGAAGAAAAAAACCAAGCGCTAGAACTTGAAAATAAAAAAGCACTAAAAAGCTTAACAGCCTACAAGACTGAGGGTGGAAAAAAGATTATACCTGTAGTTGTTCATAATATTTATAGTGGGTCAGGGGGCTACCTTTCTGATGCAGTTATTCAAGATGCTATTGATGCATTAAATGATAATATTAATGGACAGTCTGCAATATTATTAGAGATGTATCAAAGTCAATTTTTGAAAACTCCAGATATTTTTGCTTCCGTAAGAGGGGTTGCAAATGTGGAATTCAGATTGGCAAAACTTACACCTAGTTGTGAAACTTGTACTCCTGAAGCAACAACAGGTATTGTAAGGATTCAAACTGATATAACTTCTGCAGGTTCTGATGGACCTGATCCTGTTAAAGAATTGAGCTATTGGAATTCTTACCAATATCTAAATATTTGGACGGTACCTTCATTTTCACAACCAGGATTACTAGGATATGCACAATTTCCTTTTTCAGGAATGATGTCTACAGATGGTGTGGTTTTATTGGCAAGTCAAATGGGAAGCACTTCATCTTCTACTTTAACGCATGAAGTTGGTCACTGGTTAGGTTTAAGGCATATTTGGGGTGATGCAGAATGTGGAGATGATAATATTAAAGATACTCCTTCTCATAGATATGATAACAATGGTGCTTCAGAATCTTCTCCAACACCAAATGGACATCCAAAACCTACTCCAGCTCTTTTTCCTTATCATGTTGGGTTTATCCCTCCTGCAGGACAAACAGGTGCATGGGGTTGTGTTGCTGATTCATTAAATCCTGCTGGTGAGATGTTTATGAACTACATGGACTATACAACAGATGCCTATACTACAATGTTTTCTGCTGGTCAGATTGAAGCGGTTAACATTACTCTTGAAGGAGAAACAAATGAAGAAACAGGGGCTTCAGGCATAGGGTTTAGAGAATATATGTGGTCAGCTGAAAATATTGCATCTACTGGTACTTCTGATGGATATATTGATTTGGGTAATGATTGTAGTACTCAATATGATTTCTTTGAGAGAAATGAGAGATTTTCTGTTTGTGTAGGTACTGAAAGTTGGTTAAATTCTAATTCTAAAGCAATTCCTTTTGATGTTACAACTGCAACTTGGGATTTTGGTGATGGAAATGTAGAAACTTCAGATTACTTATCTGCTTTAGGACATTATAAAAAACATACCTATGCAAACGCAGGGAAATACAATGTTACTTTTACTGTAGACTATGATGAGGTTCGTGAGGTAAGAGTTGCTGATATGAGTGATTTAGATCCTTCATATGACTCATTAAGTACTGAAGTAAGTACTTTAATAATGCAGAGTGCTTATGACACAGTATTGTCCGAAATGGGAGCTACTAATATTACAATCCATGTTGATTCTAATGGTTATAGTCTTAATTCTTTTTGGAAAAGAAATCAAAGTAATACCGATAGTATTTTAGATGCATCAATTACTAATACTTTAGAATTTGATTCTATTGTTAGTGTGTTAATTTATGTTGATAGTACAAGCTTGTCTACAACTGATTTAGTAATGTTAAGTGCGGCTGATTCTTCTTGGAATGATTATGTGACTGAAGGCTATTTAGACACGATTGTGGATTATAGTTTTTCATACAATGATACTACTGTCTTAAATATATTGACATTTATTGATAGCACCTATTTATCAGCTGCTGATTCTCTTTGGTTATCAGCTGCTGATTCTTCTTGGAGTGTTGATGGAATGTTAAATACTACTGATTCGATACGCATCTATTTTGCGCAATTTAATACTGATTCAATTGTAACATTATCAGTAAATATTGATAGTACTTCATTGTTACCTCAGGATTCTTTAATGTTTACTACTGCCGATAGTGCATGGAGTATTCAGTCTGTTATTGGAGGTATAGATACTTTGAGAACTTATTATGGACAATTTAATTACTACTCTTATGAAGGGTATTATGCTGATACCCTTTTTTATAGAGGAGAATTAGAAAGTACAACTTATATTGGGTATTATAAGTCATCATGTACATCAACTACAGTAAAAGAAAACTACATTACTATAGGTGAGGATCAGGCTACAAATACTGCATTTCCTTATGCTTACAGTTTTGAAAATGAGAATGAATTGAATGCTGATTGGGTGTTAACTCAACCGCAAAGTATTGATAATGAGTGGGATTTTAACTCAACAGTAAATACTGTATGGGAATGGACAAGTAAAGCTTCTGATGCTGGTAGTGCCTCAATTATGATAGATAGAGATAATTTAGCAATTGGCTCAACTGATATTATATCTCCTGCTTATGACTTAAGTAGTCTTACTGATCCAGCTTTAAAATTCTCTTGGTCAGGAGCAGGTTCTAGCACTAGTCCTATTAATGAATTAAACGTTTGGTATTCTGTAACTTGTGGAAAAGTTTGGCTTCCTTTAGGTACTATTGATGCTATTGAAACGGCAAATGCAGGACTGTATATTTCAAGCTTTACTCCAAATGCATCTGAATGGATGGATACTGTGATGACAAAATCTCAATTAAAAAATGATAATATCATGTTTAAATTTGAGTATGTAGTTAATGGTAGCTCAAATAACTTCTACCTTGATAATATTATGATTGGGGAGGAAGCTGATCTAATGATAGTTGAAACTGCTACATCAGCAAGAGTTTCAATTTACCCTAACCCTACTGATGGGCAAACATTTATTGAACTTAATAATTTAGCTGACAAAAATGTGGATGTTAAATTAGTAAATATCTTAGGTGCTGAAATTATGCATTTATTCAGTGGTGATGTAGTAAGTAACTACTATATGATTAATGATATTGATTTATCTCACCTTGAAACAGGAATCTATTTTGTTAAGGTTGTTGCTGGTGGAGATGTAATTATGACAGATAAACTAATTCTGAAATAGTCAACAAATAAATATAATAAAAAAGCCATCAGAAATGATGGCTTTTTTATTTGTTATAAATGTTGGGTTGTACTTATTTATTATAAATCTTTAAGTTAAGTTCTCCTGATTCAAGTACAGCATAAGTATTGTACTGTAGCCAATCGCCTGTATTGATGTATTTAGCCTTGTCATCAACCTTTAATTCAAGTGGTAAGTGTCTGTGCCCGAAAACATAATAGTCAACAGGGTTGAGCGATTGTTGTTTTTGACAATACCCGAAAAGGATTTCTTTTTCATTACTAATAAAATTAGCTTCTTCTCCACTTTTTCGGCTACCTCTACTCCAAGTATGAGCAATTGTAAGTGCCAAGTTAGGATGTAAACGAGCAAAAAACCATTGACATACTTTAGAAGTAAATACTTTCCTTAGTAGTTTGTATAAATAATCGCCATCTCCTAAGCCGTCCCCATGACCAACAAATAGTTTTTTATTTCCTTCTTCAATCAGTATATTTCTATGATGTATGCTAACGCCAATTTCGGTTTCTAGGTAGTCTCTCATCCACAAATCATGGTTGCCAACAAATAAGTGTACTGGCGTTCCATTATCCGTTAGGTTGGCAATTTTACCTAGTAAACGCACAAACCCTTTTGGGACTACTGTTTTGTATTCGAACCAGAAATCAAAAATATCGCCTACTAAATAAATAGCCTTAGCATCTTTTTCTATCTCAGTAAGCCATTGTATAATTAGCTTTTCTCTTTTATGACTTTCCGCTAGATTTGGGCTTCCTAAATGGAAGTCAGAAGCAAAATATATTTTGTCTTTTGTCAAAATTATTTTTCTAGTTCAGTTCTTAGTAATTGGTTTGCCAATTTTGGGTCGGCCTGTCCTTTTGATAGTTTCATTACCTCTCCCATAAATAAGCCAATCAGTCCTTTTTTACCTTCTTTGTAGGCTATTGCTTTTTCTGGGTATTTTGCTATTGCTTGCTGAATATAATCTCCAAGTGCATCACTATCACTTTCTTGCACCCAATTATTATCAGTTGCAATTTTATCAGCTGTATCGTTACAAGTGAGCATTGCAGGAAACACTTTTGATGTAGCTACAGTATTACTTACTTTTCCCTCATCAACAATTTTTATAAGGCCAGCTAACCTTTCTGGTCTTATGCTGAAATCTGCAATGTTTATTGCTTTTTCATTGAGGTATGATTTCACACTTCCGTTTATGAAATTAGCTGCTGACTTGTAGTTTTTAGTGTGCTGGCACAAAGTGTCAAAATAGAGTGCTATTCCTTTTTCATCAATTAGGATATTGGCATCATATTCCGATAAGCCAAACTCAGTGCTAAACTTTTTGAAAAGTTCAGTTGGTAATGGGGGTAGACTAGCTTTTACTTTTGCAATATATTCCTGAGTAACAATAACTGGTTGCAAGTCAGGCTCAGGAAAGTAACGGTAATCATTTGCTTCCTCCTTGTGTCGCATGGAAATGGTGCTGTTGTTGGCAGCATTAAAACTTCTTGTTTCATGACTTACTTCTTTTCCTGCTTCTACTAGGTCTATTTGCCTGTCAATTTCGAATTCAATAGCGCGCACTACATTTCGGGTAGAGTTCATGTTTTTCACCTCTACCTTGGTACCAAATTCTGTAGCTCCCTTTAACATTACTGAGATATTAGCATCACACCTTAATGAACCTTCCTCCATATTCCCATCACAGATGTCAAGGTAACGAACTAATTTTCTTACTTCATTTATGTATTGATAGGCTTCATCTGACGAGCGTACATCAGGTTCTGAAACCACCTCAATTAAGGGAACGCCAGCCCTGTTCAAATCCACTAAAGTATGGAAAGGGTCTAAATCATGAATTGATTTTCCTGCATCCTCCTCCATGTGGATTCTAGTAATTTTTATTGCCTTTGGGTTGCCTTGAGCATCTTTTACATGTATCGTACCTCCATTGCAAATAGGGGTAGTGTCCTGTGTTATTTGGTATCCTTTTGGTAAATCGGCATAAAAATAATTTTTACGTGCGTATTCATTCCTTTCTCTTATGTCAGAACCAACAGCAATTCCCATTCTTACAGCATATTCAATTACTTTTGAATTACTTCTTGGTAATGTTCCTGGGTGTCCTAAGGATATTACTGATGTTTTTGTGTTGGGTACTGCCCCATAAATATTCTCATCAGAAGAATAGGCTTTTGTTTTTGTTAGTAATTGAGCGTGAACCTCTAAACCAATTACAACTTCATATTTGTCTCTTAAACTCATTATTCAAATAATACTTTTCCTGACTCTATTAAAGCTCCTTTTTTATTTAGGGTGTAAAAATACAAACCATTACTCAATCTTCCTCTGTTAATTGTAGTTTGATTTGAGTTAATTTCCTGGTCCATTACTTTGGCTCCTAAACTATTATATAAGGAGAAATTATCAGCATTGGTGTTATTAATTGTAAACTGATTTGTTGCAGGATTTGGGTAGAAATTATGCGTCAATTTATTTTCAATTATTGCTGTAGGCGTTCCGCACTCAAAAATATAAAGTCCAGTTTGCATGTCAGAAACAATAATATTCCCTGAAGGTAAATAAGGATATACTCCCCAAGCTCCTTTGTAGGAGGCATGGCTATTAGGAGCATAAGTATCATATTCCCAAGTTTGAACAGGGTTGCTTGGGTCAGAAATATCAAAAACCCTTAATCCATCATGGTAGTAAGGAATATAAGCTAGATCCCCTTTTATAATTCCATTATGTGCCATTGATTGCGGATCAACACCTGAATTAAAAGTTGCTAAAACTGAAATATTACTCAAGTCAGCAACATCTAGTATTTTTACATCATAGCCATGATTTTCATCTTGCATAATATATAGTGTTCCATCATTATTTAGCCAACCTGAATGATTATAGCCAGCATCTGGATAAGATGTTAGTGATGCTAATTCAGCCCAAGCTGTTCCTGGTAATAAATCAAGATAATGAAAATCTATAATCCTAAATCCATCATTTCCGCAATTAAGATATGCTGTGTCGTTACGAACATAAGCATCATGAACATGCCCTACGGCATTGTATGAATAAATTAAAGTCGGATTTATTGGATCAATTAGACTATATATATCCATTGCTGAATTAGAAGCGCAAGCATATAATTTTGCGGTTGCTGTATCAATAAAGATATTATGAGATTGTGTAAATAGTTGATTAGAATCGTAAACTGTATTTACCGAATTTGGTAAGTTAGAGATATCAATAATCTGAAGTGTACTTGTGCTTCCTTCATCACACACTACATATAGGTAGTCTTCATAATCATGATAATCTCTATGGATTACCCCTCCTCCAGTATATGCTCCAGCAACAAAGGCAACTTCTGAACTATTTGCTGGATCAGTAACATCAAAAAAGTGCGTTCCTGCAGTTGAGCCAATAATTGCTATCTCTCTGTTATTAACGACCATCCCCCAGCATTCGTTATAAGTATTGTCATATGCCCATGAGCCAACTAGTGTTGTATCTTGCCAATGGAATAAAAGATTAGCAGTTTGTTGTGCATTACTATTTATGTTAAGGAGTGAGATGCTTAAAAGTAGGATAATTTTTTTCATTATATTGAGGTTATTAGTTCTTTAATAATTAGGGTTAGTTTTGGTTCAGCTACTTCTGATACTTTTTGTATTTCTTCATGAGTTACCTTTTTTATTTTTCCAGGGACTCCAAGGTCAGTAATTACGGACATAGCAAAACAAGGGATATCCATATGGCGTGCCACAATTACTTCAGGTGCAGTGGACATTCCTACTGTATCACCACCAATAATGCGCATGTATTTATACTCAGCTGGAGTTTCCAAAGTAGGGCCTGTTAAAGCAATGTAAACTCCTTTTTGTAAAGGAAGATTATTTGCTTTTGCTACTGCTTCAGCTTTTGCAATTAGGGTAGGGCAGTAAGGTTCGCTCATGTCTGGGAACCTTGGGCCTAGTTCCGCAATGTTGTGTCCTATTAACGGATTAGGAATTAAGTTGATATGGTCACTCAATATCATTAAATCACCCACAGCATAGTCAGGGTTTACACCCCCACTAGCATTGGAGACAATTAAGTTTTTAATTCCTATTAGTTTCATTACTCGTACAGGGAAAGTAACTTTTTCCATGCTATAGCCTTCATAAAAATGAAAACGACCTTGCATAGCGACTACTTGTTTTCCGCCAAGTTTTCCGAAAATTAATCTGCCAGTATGTCCTTCAACAGTAGATAGCGGAAAGTTAGGAATATCCTCATAGGAAATTGAATGTTCTATCTCAATTTCATTGACCAATCCTCCTAATCCTGTACCAAGTATAATCCCTACTTCAGGATTGTAGTTTGTTTTATTTTGTAAGAATTCAGCTGATTCTTTAATTTTTTGCAACATAATTTTTTAACTGTTTTTCAAATTTTTCTTTGTCTTCAAAATCAATTTCTATGGGAAGATAGTACACATTTGCTGTGCTAAAATCCTTCTCAAAAACTCTTAATTTTGTAGCGTCTTTTTCGGTGGTTAAGATAAGTTTTTTTGCACTACTGTCCTTATTGTATTTGCTTAAGATATTTGCAATGTCATTAGGGGTGTAATTATGGTGGTCGGCAAACTTTAGGTGCTTTACTTTATGTCCTGCATTTTGCAAATAATCAACTAAGGGTTTTGGGTTGGTAATTCCGCTTACCAAGGTGATGCTGTATTTTTCATCTGAAGTAAATTCCTCATTTGTGCTAATGCACCTCCAAGTGCAGTAGTTAATGCAAGAAAAATAAGCTTTTTGATGCGCGAAAAGGTGGAGCCTTTCTAGCATCCCTTTTTTTAAAGTTGGGTTGATATTCTCTGGCGTTTTACTAAATACTATTGCACTTGCTCTTTCTGCTCCTTTTTTGCTTTCCCTTAAATTACCAACTGGCATAAGGGAGTCCTTATAGTAAGGGGAAGAGTAGGGAGTGATGAGAATATTAAATCCTGCTTTTAACCATCTGTGCTGATAGCCATCATCTAAAAGTATGACTTCTGTTTCAGGAAATTCTTTCAGGATATGTTTTACTCCTTTATTCCTATTTTTTTCTACTAGAACTAAGCAGTCAGGATTATTTTGCTTGAGCTGTAAAGGTTCATCACCTACTTCTGATGGGTTGCTTGTGCTTTCAACAATTTGTAAGTTGCTTGTTTTTCGGCCATAGCCTCTGCTGAGGACAGCAACTTTGTAGTTGTTTTGAAGTAAATTAATTAGGTATTGCGTGTGGGGTGTTTTCCCTGTTCCTCCTACTGATAAATTGCCAATACATATGATGGGTATATTATAGGTTTTTGATTTAAAAATTCCATAGTCGAATAACAAATTACGGATGGCTGTAATGCTGCCGTAAACGAATGATAATGGAAAAAGTAAATATCGCATAGGGCAAAGATAAGATTTAGATTTGAGATACTAGAAGTTAGGGATTAGACTTTGTTTTGTACTTTTGAAAAATGAATATTAAACAGATAACTAATTTTTTAGAGAGCTATGCTCCACTGGAATATCAAGAAAGTTATGATAATTGCGGATTAATTGTTGGTGATGCCAATACTGAAGTTAAGGGTGCGCTTATTACCTTGGATTGTACTGAAGCAATAATTGATGAGGCACTCGCAACAGGTTGCAACTTAGTAATTGCTCATCATCCTATTATTTTTGGCGGACTTAAAAAGCTAAATACTTCTACTTATATTGAGCGTACGGTTATTAAAGCAATAAAAAATGACATTGCTATTTACGCTATACATACTAACTTGGACAATGTTCATAATGGGGTAAGTGCTAAAATTGCTGAAAAATTAGGATTAGAAAATTGTAAGATTTTGGCTCCAAAACAAGAGTTAAACACGGATTTAGTAGGTTCAGGTATTATTGGGGAGCTTAATGAAGCTGTAGATGCGGTAGGTTTCCTGAAAAATTTAAAATTGACTATGCAAACGGATTGTGTTAGGCATACTCCTTTGGTTAGCAAAAGAATTAAAACGGTTGCAGTTTGTGGTGGGAGTGGTAGTTTCTTGTTGAAAAATGCAATAGCTGCAAAAGCAGATATATTTATAACGGCTGATTTTAAATATCATGAGTTTTTTGATGCTGAAAATAAGATTGTTATTGCAGATATAGGGCACTATGAAAGTGAGCAATTTACAAAGGATTTGATTTATGATTTGCTTGTCAAAAATTTTACTAAATTTGCCGTCCGATTATCAAAAGTGAATACAAATCCGATAAAGTACTTATAATGGCAAAAACGACTAAAAAAATTACAGCTTCAGTTGAAGATAAATTGAAAGCTTTACACCAACTTCAAGTAATTGACACTGAAGTGGATAAAATTAGAATTATCAGAGGTGAATTGCCTTTGGAAATTGAAGATTTAGAAGATTTAATTGCTGGATTAAATACTCGTTTAGAGAAATTTAATAGTGAGTTAACGGTTATAACTGACGGTATAGCTGCTAATAAAAACTCTATTGAATTAGCAACTGATGCTATTGAAAAGTACGAAAAGCAATTAAAAAACATCAAGAATAATCGTGAATTTACTTCTTTAACTAAAGAGGTGGAGTTTCAAAACTTGGAAATTCAGATTGCTGAAAAGAATAAGCTTCAGAATCAAGCAAACGTTTTGCATAAAACACAAATCATTGAAGCTTGTACAGCTCAAGTTGCTGAAAAAGAAGAAGAATTGAAAATAAAGCAAGAAGAATTAGATACAATTGTTAAAGAAACTGAGAAAGAAGAAGTTTCTTTAATGAAGGATTCTGCAAAAGCTGAAAAGGTAATTGACGAAAGGTTATTAAACGCTTACAAGAGAATTAGATCTAAAGTGTCTAACGGTTTAGCAGTTGTTTCTGTTGAGCGTGATGCTTGTGGAGGTTGCTTTAGTCAAATCCCACCACAAAGACAATTAGACATTCAAATGCACAAAAAAGTAATTGTTTGTGAGCACTGTGGTAGAATTATGGTGGACTCAAATATATTTGAAGAGCAAGAAGCTTAACAATAAACGAACTTAATTTAAAGGGATTTCATATTTTTGAAGTCCCTTTTTTTATGCAATGAGAATTTTAACCCTTCTATTTCTATTTTTAAGCACTACTGCTTTTGCTTCTTTTCAGATGAATGAAAGAATGCAGCAGTCCTATGCTTACATTATTAATCTGAAATTTGAAGCTGCCAATCAATTACTAATACTTGAACAAAAAGAAAATTCTGACAATGCTATTGTTGTTTTGCAACATAACTATATTGACTTCTTAACGATTATTATTGGTGAGGAAGAAGAATTTTTTGAAATTGCAAAGGACAAAAAATCAGATAGAATTGATGTGATTAGGCAGGGTGATGAAAAATCTCCCTACTATTTGTATGCTCAGGCTGAGGTGCATTTGCAATGGGCTTTTGCACGTTTAAAATTTGAGGAATACCTAACGGCTGCCTATGAAATTCAAAAAGCATATTCTCTTTTAGAGGAAAATCAAAAGCTATTCCCTAATTTTAAACTCAATAAAAAAGGATTAGGATTATTACATACTTTGGTTGGGGCTATCCCTGAAAAATACCAGTGGGTAATTAGCTTGGTAGGAATGGAGGGGACGGTTTCGCAAGGTTTAGGCGAGTTAGAATCTTTGTTAGAGGATGAGCAGATGAAAATGTATAATCAAGAAATTTTATTCTTAACTGCTTTTTTGCAGTTGAATATGACCAATGATGAAAAGGCCTACCAACAATTGTATGATAAAATAGGAGAGGGTTACACTGCAAATTATTTATTAAATTTTGCAGCTGCTCGCCTTGCTCATTCTTTAGGGGAAAATGAAGTATGCATTAAGGTGTTAGAAAATCGCCCAGCTGTTCAAGGGAAATATCCTTTTCATTACCTGGACTATTTGTTGGGGATGTCTTATTTATACAAGCTGGAATATGAAAAATCTAAAGAGTATTTTACTCTTTTTCTTGCTAATTTTAAAGGTAATAATTACATAAAATCGGCTTTTCATAAGTTAGCTTGGATTGGGTTTTTACAAGGAGAAGATAATAACTATTTTGAGAAAGTAAAACTAGAAGGGAGTACTTCAATTGATGAGGATAAAGTAGCATTGAAAGAGGCAGATAAAGGCTATTTTTCTAACCCTATTTTATTAAAAGCACGCTTGCTGTATGATGGAGGGTACTATAAAGATGCTTTAACTGAAATTAATAAAACTAATGCTGTTGTAAATGCTGAGTATTATTACCGTTTAGCGCGTATCAAATCTAAACTTGATTATGACAATATAGAAGTAGTTGCTAGTTACAAAGATGCTTATGATTTAGGGAAAGAATCAACTGCTTATTATGCGCCTATGTCAGCTCTGCAAATAGGGTTGATTTATGAAAAACAGTACGACTATAAACAAGCAAAAATCTATTTTGAAAAATGCTTATCCCTTTCCGATTTTGATTATGAAAGAGGAATCCATCAAAAAGCAAAATCGGGTTTAGATCGTATTAATTAGTATCTAAAGCCTAAAGTAAAAATAAGGTTGTGATTTGTGTTTATTAAAGCAATTGGGTCAATGTAATCCTTATTGTATAATAAGTGTTCACTTTTTCCTTGTGATAGTACATAAGAAGCATCAAAATAATACCCTCCGTTATTTATTCCTAAACCAAAACTATAATTTTCCTTACTGAAATCTTGGCTAGCTAAAGCACTTCCGTATTTTGAATATCCTGCTCTAATTAAAAATGGCTTTACATTCATTTCAGCACCTAAACGAATGTTACTTGTTTTAGTATATAATTCCTGAATCCTGTTGTTTTCATCTGTAAAGCTATAATCTCTTGAGTGCATATTAGAGAAAGAATAATCTACTAATTCGTAATCAGCACTTAATAAAATATTCTTATTTACTACTGTTGATGCACTCAATATCGCTTTCCAAGGTGTTATTAAATCATACTCAAAATAGTTGGGTAATGAGCTTTCTGTAATGCTTGAGCCTGTAAAGTGTGTTGTTATGGTTGTGCTGTAAGTTTCCTCAATACTGTAAGTTGTTGGCGTGTGTAGTGCAGCTCCTAGTTTTAAGCTTTCTGATACTCTTAGTATTGCTCCTAGTTTTAAGTTTAGTCCAGCACCATAAACACTTAATTCTTCTTGAAAATCAAATCCTTCTAAATCGTTAATAGTGTCTTCAAAATTTGTTTCGCTATAAGTAGATTTTTCATAATAATCAAGCGTAGGAATTCCTATTGTAGCTCCTAAATATAACTGTTCGTTAAACGAACCTCCAATAGAGAAAATAAACTCATTTTTCCCTCCTGAAGAATGGATGTTTTTTGTTTGTGTTTTTGAAGAATTTCCTTTAACATGAGAAACATAGTTTCCAATATCGTGAGCATACCAATTAGTTGTTGTGTCTACACTATTGTCAGCTAAATCAATTAAGTTAGACCAGAAAGCGGGTGCAGAATAAAGTGAGTTTAATTCATCAATTGTGTGCCCATCTGAAATATCTAAGATGCTTTGGACTAAAGTGGAAGTGTTGTTTGTTCCTTGAATTCTAATGTTACTATTATAGTTTGCTAATTGATTCCATCCGATTGCAAAGTTGACTCTTTTCCAATCGGAATTTTCCATTGGGCTTGAAAAAACCAATCCTATATTTCCAATTTTAAGTCCTGAATTATAGTCTGTTTCTTTTTCGGTGTAATAAGAGGCAGTACTGTTTAGGTTAAAACTAGGCGTAAATGTAAATTCAGAAAATTGATACATTCCAATTCCTGCTGGGTTTAGGCTTAAGCCGCTAAACTCCCCACCCAATGATCCGAATGCACCGCTCATTGCTGTAAATCTGGCACTTCCTAAAGGTTCGTTTTGTGAAAATCGTAAAGCATCAATTTCATTTTGAGCTACTAAAGTAATACTGCTAAGTGCAATAACTGCTATTGCTAATAATCCTTTTTTCATGTTTTATTTTCTTGGTTTTACACTTCTTCTATTTGAACTTCCTGATGATCTACTTCCACTATTCGATTTGCTGCTTCCTGAATTATAACTTTTACTGCTAGAGTTTGATTTTGGAGTAGAGTAACTTCTGTTATTATTGTTTGATTTTGGGGTAGTATAGGAACGATTTCCTTTTTGGGTAGTGCTTTTAGTTGAGGTATTTCCTCTGTAGGAATTATTCGTTTTGGTAGTTGTGTTTCCTTTGTTGTTCGTTTTAATAGTTGTATTTCCTCTGTATGTATTAGTCTTTATACTAGTATTTCCTTTGTAAGGATTATTTGTTTTTATTGTGGTATTACTAATTGTATTACTCGGGTTATTTTTCAAACTGTTACCATTTCTAATGCTTAAAGTTGAAGTGTTTGAATTGGTATTTGTAATCAGAGAGTTTGTTTTTACTCCTCTATTACTGTGTGAGGATAATGATCCTCTATGTCCTGTTGTATGGACAGTATTGCTGTTGTTGTAGTACGTGTAATTTGGTGTATGGTGGTTGTGATTATTGTATCCGTAAGCATAATAGCTATTATAACTGTTGTAATAATAAGGAGAATAGCTATAATAAGAATAGTAAGGCGATTGCCAGTTGTATCCGTAATAAATACTTGTTCCGCAATAGAAAGGATCATTATTATAATAGTAGTAATCCGTGTATAGTCCACCATAATAATTACTGTAATGCATAGGTCTGTGGAATCTTCTTATTCTTGAAGAAAAACTATAATCGTAATAGTCATTAGCAACATCATAATCACGATAATAATTATCAGTTACAATATTAGTGTCTTCTATTTGTTCGTATTCTGCTGAAGGAGCGGTAACTACATCATCATAACTACTAAATTCCGAGCTTCCTAAATAATTAGGATCGCTATAATGCAGATGGGTTGTTGTGATGCAAGAAGATAAAAAAAGTAAAACAATAGCGGTAGAAAGTAAAGTTCTCATAGCAGTATTTTTTTGTTTGACAGGCATAAACTTATGCTAGTTTAATTTGTTAGTTTTGTACAACTTTTTAATTTAACGATAATAACACAACAAAATTACATTTTTTAAAGCAAAATGGCAAAAAAACTAACATCAAGAGAGCAGGATTATTCACAATGGTATAACGAAATTGTGCAGGGTGCTGATTTAGCAGAGAATTCAGGAGTAAGAGGTTGCATGGTAATTAAGCCTTATGGCTTTGCAATTTGGGAGAAAATGCAAGCAGAACTAGACAGAATGTTCAAAGCAACAGGTCATGTGAATGCCTATTTCCCTCTTTTTATCCCAAAATCATATTTAAGTAAGGAGGCGGCTCATGTTGAGGGTTTTGCAAAAGAATGTGCTGTAGTTACGCATTATCGTTTAAAAAATGCTGAAGATGGTAGTGGCTTAATAGTTGACCCAACAGCTAAATTAGAAGAAGAATTAATTGTTCGCCCTACATCTGAAACCATTATTTGGGATACTTACCGTAAATGGATTCAGTCCTACCGTGATTTACCTATTTTAGTGAATCAATGGGCGAATGTGGTAAGGTGGGAAATGCGTACAAGATTATTTTTGCGTACAACTGAATTTTTATGGCAAGAAGGACATACTGCTCATGCTACTAAAAAAGAGGCAGTTGAGGAGACTGAACAAATGATTGGTATTTATGCTGATTTTGCCAAGAACTTCATGGCTATGCCGGTTGTAAAAGGATTGAAGTCTGATAGTGAAAGATTTGCAGGTGCTGAAGAAACCTATTGTATTGAGGCCTTAATGCAAGATGGGAAAGCATTACAAGCAGGAACTTCTCACTTTTTAGGACAAAATTTTGCAAAAGCTTTTGATGTTAAGTTTGCAACTAAGGAAGGAAAAAAAGAATATGTTTGGGCTTCCTCTTGGGGAGTTTCTACTCGTTTAATGGGGGCTTTAATCATGACGCATTCTGATGATCATGGTCTAGTATTACCTCCTAAATTAGCTCCATTCCAAGTAGTTATTGTGCCAATTTACAAAGGAGATGATCAACTAGAAGCTGTGTCGAAAGTAGCTAATAAGGTAAAGAAAGCTTTAGAAGCAAAAGGAATATCAGTTAAGTTTGATAATAGAGATACGCATAAGCCAGGTTGGAAATTTGCTGAATATGAATTGAAAGGGGTGCCATTGCGTTTAGCCTTAGGAGCTCGTGATTTAGAAAATGGAACTATTGAGGTGGCGCGTAGGGATACTTTAGAAAAAGAAACGTATCAAATTACTGATATTGAAAATAAGGTAGAACATTTACTAGAAAGCATACAGGATAATTTATATAATAAAGCATTAACTTTCCGTGAGGAAAAAACATATAAGGCCGACTCTAAAGAGGAATTCGTAAAATTAATTGAGCAAGGTGGTTTTGTTTATGCACATTGGGACGGTACTAGCGAAACAGAGGAATTGATTAAGCAAGAAACAAAAGCAACAATTAGATGTATTCCTTTAGATGTAAAAATGGAAGATGGTCTTTGTTTGTTCTCAGGAAAACCTTCTGATAAAAGAGTCTTGTTTGCCAAAGCTTATTAAAAGATGAAAAAACAAGATCAGATTCTAGAGTTATTAAAAAGCAAGGCAATAACAAAGCAAGAGGTTTATCAAAAAACTAAGGAAGTTTTTGCTGATTTTCAGAAATGTTTAAAAACTAAATCAAAAGGCATTAATACTGAGATTTCGGATGAGAAGGTGAAAGTTACCTACTCTTCATCTGGTGATTTTGAATCAAAATTGAAATTCTCAGGAGACACTTTGCTTTTTCATATGCATTCTAATGTATTTGATTTTCCTAGTTCTCATCCAATGCATAAAACAAAATATGTTAAGCAGGATAAGTTAAGATCGTTCTGTGGTGTTATTAACATCTATAACTTCCTTTCAGACTCCTTTAAATACAATCGTATGAATGATGCAGGTTATTTAATTGCTCGTGTATTTATTAATAAGGATAAACACTTTTTTGTGGAAGGTGATAAGCAGCTTGGTTTTTTGTTTAATGATTTTGTAAATCAACAAATAAATTCAGTTGAGGTGAATAAAATTATTGAAGAATCTATGGTTTATGCCTTAAATTTTGACTTACAAACCCCAAATTTCAATGATGTTAAAATGGTTTCGGTACATCAGATACTAGATATGAATAGTAATCAAAAATTAAGAACAGCTAAGCGAATGGGCTATAAATTTTCTTTTGAAACAAATAATGATTAAATTTTTGTGAGATTTTAAAAAAAGTATAAATTTGCACCCTCAATTTTGAGAATAATTATG
>Ga0206679_10001014_pt1 | contig 23435 bp, 20 predicted proteins | sample M110012015metaG_FD_155464 | JGI IMG/M metagenome (GOLD analysis project Ga0206679, IMG submission 155464) | Ammonia-oxidizing marine archaeal communities from Monterey Bay, California, United States - M1 100m 12015 | ecosystem: Environmental > Aquatic > Marine > Intertidal zone | place: USA... | reverse complement strand
CGAGACCGGGAAATTGCGTGTTTGCTTTTAAAAGATCATCCTCAATTATTGCACCTGGTGGAGGTACTCTATAATTAAATCCTCCAAAAATGGAATACAACCTAGGGAGATCCTTTCTTGCAATTGTATTAGCAAAAGCATTCCATGATTTTAACATTTCTTTTTCTCGAGACTTTCTGTCATCGATTGTTTCCCATTTTCGCTCTTTCCAAGCTGTCTCAGAAAATCCAATAATCTTTGGTAAATAAAAATATTCTAGCATCCCATCGCCTTTGATAGTTTCACTCCATAGCTGTGCCTGAACCCCGATAATATTCTTTTTATTTTTCTCTTTTAAACGCTCTTTATCTTTAAAAGTATTTTCAACATCAATTGGTTTCCCGCTAGTCGTTGTTGTTGTTGTCTTAAATAAATCAAGAGGTGCTGTTTCAAAAGCGTCTCTAGTATTATTAAAGCCACCCCAATATAAACCTGGTTCTTTTGGATCTTTATCATAAGCCAAATCAAAATAAAAATCCGTTACATTACATAACACTACTTCATATCCTAGATTAGCTAAGCGATAAGCTAAATCTTCTTGTCCCCATGCATTAATCCAAAAGTAAGGGATAACTTTTTTATCTACAAATTCCGTGTTGATCTCAGTTCCTCCCTCATCTCTATTTTCCATCCTTTTTAAAACTACTTCTTCCCAACCGCCAATCTTTACATTGTAATCTTTTAACATGTTAACTGCTTTGCGGAAAAAATTTATTTGAAGATCCATTGGATGTATTTTTTTATCCATAGACTCTAAAAAATCATTAATCATTGGAGAGTCTGACCATGAACCTTGGGGGACTTCATCCCCTCCTGTGTGAAAAAAGGTAAATGGGACATCAGCTTCATTATATAAATCACTAATACTTTTTATAACTGTAGCATAAAACCTATATACTGATTCTCTTGCTACATTTACAACATTATCATCATATCCTTGAGCAGAATAATATTTTGACTTTTCATTCGGGTCAATTAAACGATATTCATTGGCCAAGCTTTCTTCGCCTTTTTCCATGTAATATTTATATCGTGCTTCCATAGCCTTAATTGCTGCTCTTGCATGTCCTGGAAAATTAATCGTAGGAATTACTTTAATATGCCTTTCAGCTGCATATTGCAGAATATCTATAAAATCTTCTCTTGAATAAAACCCGCTTCCAAATGTGTTATCTTCATATGCATTTGGTCCACTGCCATATGATGGGTGTAATGCAGCTGCCTCTTTAGATGTGTGTTGACGTTGACCTCCCACTTTTGTCAGTTCTGGTAATTCTTTAATTTCAATACGCCATCCTTCATCTTCAGACAAATATAACTGTAAATGGTTCAATTTATAAAAAGACATGATATCAAGAAGTTTATATACTTGCTTCTTTGAAAAGAAATTTCTACATACATCTAAATGTTGGCCACGGTATGAAAAACGGGGGGCATCTTCAATGTAAACAGTAGAAACTTCTATGCTTGACTGAGGTGATTGGAAAACATTAATAGGTAACAAAGCTATAAAACTTTGTATGCCATAGAATACTCCCGCAGGATCAGATCCTGTAATAATCAAACCACTATCAGGAGAAATTTCTAAAACATATGCTTCTGTAGATACTTTATTAATTGAAATTGGTTTTGTTCTTAACACGATTGCTTTCCCACCTTTATAATCCTTTTGAAGAATTGAAAATTTTCTTCCAGTAAATTGTCGCAATTTTTCTCTAAGATATTTTGCTTCGGACTTAAGATCTGCACTATAATAAATTTGCAAAGCATCATTTATTAATAAGCTGCCATCATTTGAATTTATTTTAAATGGAGTGGGTATAATTTTGTGAACTTCATCTTCATCCAATAATGAAAGATTATTATTTAATAGATACCGATTCTCTGGATTTGGAATTGGCACTACATCATTTTTACCTCTATTAATCTTTTCTGGTTTATCAAATGGTAAAATAGAATAGTCGGTTATCTTTCTTATATCTTTTTCGTTTCCATCCTGATCATACAAAACTAAATATGGATATAATGGAGCATCTATTTCTTTAATTATAAAACTTGACATATCATATTGTATTGTAATTTGATCCCCGGGTAGCAATGAAAAAGATTCATTTGGTGTAATAGAATACCAATCGCCATTAATTTGATTGATATTTGCATTTGAATTAGAATGATTCGTTACTCTTCTTGGGCTTTGTGAATAGAAAATTGTCCAGCCCTTATTTCCTAACTTCTGATTTGTAGTATTATGGATTGTGAACGCTGCTCTACACGAAGATTTCCCTTCAAGATAATTAGAAATCATCCCCCAGGTAAGTTTATAATTCATTGCTTTTTCTTCTTCTTGGCTATTCTTCTCAGAGCAACTAAAGGCTATAACTAATAAAATGTTTATAAATATATATTTTTTCATATGCAAATGTAATTAGTTTTATAAAAATATATATTAATTATAGAGTACAAGTCATATTTTTAATCCCTTATAAACAAGAGGAAAATTATGAAATCAAATATTCTTTTCATTATTACTATATATTTATTTGTATCTGGGTGCACAATGGTTAACCACAGCGTCCCGACACCTATGATTTATTTGAGTGATTTAAATGTTTCTGATGAAGTTTGGGGTCAAGCAAAATCAACTAAGATTCTAGGGGTTGATTTTCAAAGATTAATGAAAAGAAATATTGAGTCAGCAAACGTTGGTTTATCTACAACTAATATTCAACCAATAACATTAGTGAACTATGGCGCAACAGATTCTCAAATTTTAGGATTAACAATTATTGATACAGAGTCACTTGCATTAAATGATCTATTAAATAAAAATAAAGAATATGATGTGCTAATTAGCCCAAAGTTTTCAAAAACTACGGAAGGTTTTTGGCCTATTTATTGGACAGAAACTGTTATGGTTAAGGCACGCGTTGGAACAATAAAATGAATGTTAATGTTGCATTATTATCTATTAGCTTAATCGCAATTTTTGGATTTATTTCTGAAACATTATTCCGTCGAACAAATATCCCAGATGTAATATTTCTTATAATCATTGGTTTTCTAATTGGACCTAATGGATATGGATTTACATCTCCTGAAGATCTTGCTTCTTTTGCCCCAATTGTTACTACATTTACTTTATTAATTCTAATTTTTGATGGTGCTTTTAATATCAATCTATCATCATTAATTAGAGAATTTTCCTCGAGTCTAATATTAACTATTTACAACTTTGTTCTTTCAACTGTTGTTGTTGGCGGAATCTTCTTCTATATCCAACAGTTTCATCTTGGTGGGACTACAATGATGGCAGCGATGATAATTGGCTTTTCTCTTGCCGGCGTTTCTTCTTCTTTTGTCATTCCTATATTGAATCAAATTCGGGTGGGGGGAAAATTATTTTCTAGATTGGCCCTTGAGTCAGCACTTACGGATGTATTTTGTATAGTGGCAACATTATCCGTTATTGAAGTGTATACAACTGGAATTTTTGGGATTCAAGATACACTTAGTTATCTTGTTCGGTTGTTTGCAATAGCAGGTTTTATTGGTGCGTTGGGTGGAATAGTTTGGATTGCTATCAGAGTTTTCGAAGAACAAAACTATATCATAACCATAGCTTTTTTAATCCTGATTTATTTAGTGACAGAAGAGTTTGGAGGAAATGGTCCTATAGCTGCTTTATTTTTTGGCTTAATTTTAAATAACTCTAAACAGCTAACGTCAATTAAAGAAGGCATTCTTTCCCGTTCAGTTAAAGAAAAGCAAAAAGCGGTTCAAGGAGAGCTGGGGGTGGCAGTAACATCTGCGAACGAGGAAAAATTCTACCATTTAATTTCATTTTTTCTGAAAGCATTTTTCTTTATATATGTTGGCATACTACTGGATATAACAGACCAAACAGCTCTACTTGTAGGAAGTATTTTATCGGTATTAATTATGGTTGTTCGAATGGCTTCTATGCCATTAACAAAAGGAATGCCAGGGGCTCAGCGAAAACTGGTAAATGCTGTGTTCGCACGTGGACTTGCTGCTGCTGTACTGATTCAAGCGGTAATTCAAGCGGGAATGCCGCATGCAGAGTATCTTGCTAGGGTAGTGTACGTTGTAATCATTGGAACTATAATATTGAGTTCTTTACGAGTCTTTATTTTGAGAGTAAGCTTATCAAAAAAAGAATAATTAATTATTTATAATTTTCTTTCCTAGTCCAAACTTTCTTTAAATAATTTTTTGCCTCTTTACTACTAAGATCCGAATAAAGCTTATCATATAATTCCTCTCTATTCATCTTATTTGCTTTTTTTGAAGCTTCTTTAATATTCTTTTTATTAATTAGCGCCTTTGATACATTTCCGACTCCAGTATTATAAGCGGGAATCGCGCAGATATAAGCACGTTCATCATCGCGTATATCAGAAAAATAATGATGTCTAATCATAGAAAGATATGCACATCCAAGTTCAACATTGTTCCTTGGCTTATATAAATATCTACCTGATATAAATTTGTCTTTTTTATAAATCCATTGATATGCATCTCGCGCACCTGTTTTGGGGACCAACTGCATTAACCCATAGGCAGGAACATGTGATTTAGCTTTTGGATTAAAAGCAGATTCTGTTTCTGCGATTGCCAGTGCAATTTCAGTAGGTATATTAAATCGCCGTGCTTCTATTTCTATAAGTTCTTTATATCTTTCTCTTCGCTTCTCCATATGGTCATCACTCAATGGGATTTTAATAGAAATTATTGTTCGTTTTTTTCCATCTTTTGCAAAATGCATTCTTACTTTTTTTGTTTTGTCGCTAATAAGGTCCTTTGCTGCGCTAAGTGTATTTCCAACTCCCTCTACAGCCTTCCCTCCTGCATCAACCAGCTGGTCTTTTAATATAGGCTGACCATCATCTCCTTTTTCTTTTAATAGTTTTGATAATTGTTTTACAAAGGAAGAATTGGAACTTCCGTCACTATTTGTATCTTCATCATCCTGTAGAACAAACATTGTTATTATATTTAATAATCTGGTTCTAATTGACAGAGTTTTTTTATTGGTTTTATATTTATTTGCAAATTGCTTATCTATGTCCAAATCATATTTAGATTCATACGAATCATATTTTGGATCCTCTTCATCAACAATTACTTCAATTGTAACCTCACCTTTTTCAAAATCTACAATTGTTCTTGATGATAGGTCTTTGCTATAAGTGACATATGATTTTGATGTTGATTCTTTATAGGTATCCCACTTTTTTTCAACGGCATTTTTAAATTTTTCTCTTTTTTTCCTTAGTTTTTCTTCAGATTCATCATATTTCTTCGTCACTTTAACATCATCTAAACCTAGTGGATCTAAGCCATTTAAAGAAATTGTGGAATCCTGCTTAGGCCCAAAAATAGCAATAATAATAAATACTGCAGGAACCAATGCAATAAGAGAATAAATAATTAGTGAAATTTTATTTTTCATTATTTAGTCGATTAGATATCCTAAAAAGGTACCCTGTTTTGTTAATCATGATCAATATAATTTATATGTTATTACTTCATACAATATCCATATAAGTAATAAGCGCATTAAATCATTTCTTCTCCCCCAAGTTCCCTATTTTTTTTTGTGGTTGCAGTAATTGTGATAGTCCGCACAAAAAGCATCTACACAAATAATTTACTGGAACTGAATCCCTACTAGGCATGTAAAACATTACGATTGCAACGAAAAGCAATCACAAACAAAATGAAAAAAGGAGTATAAAATGAACAAATACAAAACAAATCGTGGCAGAGTAGTTTTCGTAACACTTTCTTTCAGTATCATCGCAGGTTTAATGATATTGAGTGCCAATAATAATAACGCACCTGAATTATCATATGAAGCTTCGTATGAAGAACCTTCACAGGAAGTGGTACTAGATGATCGTGCCGAGGAATATATTGCAGAAGCAATAGAAGCAATCGATGTAATCATCGAGGAAAACTTACGTGTTGATGAAGAATCCGATTCTTCAGAACCATCAACATTTAATGAAGCATTTTCTCAAGCTCGTGCTCTTCTTGGATCCGGTCATGCATTTAGCTGGAAAGGTCAAGAATACACGACTTCCTACGCAGAAGAACTTGCTGCTAATACTGCACCAGTAGAAGATGAAAGCGATGAATTAGAATCAGAAGATGATGGCGAAACAAAATTCACTGCTGACGATGAAGAGGATGTTTATTCAGCTGTTTTAGAGTCTAACGACTAAGTCAGTTATTGGAGAACATCACGCATACAATCCAATAAACGGGTCTGACAAGTTCAGACCCGTTTTTGGTTCACGAATAAAAAAAGAAATAAAATGAAATACATATTCTCAATATTCTTAATACTTATATTTATTACAGAACATTATTATCCTGTAACTAAATCTAATTCCGTTCAGCAGGAAATAATTGTAAACAAAGATAATATCTGTTTAAGCGCATGTGATTTCCCAATAGAATCATCTGATAAAGATATTGTAAATGATATATGGGACATGTTTAAAAACGAATTGAGCTGGAATACCTATAATAACAAATCAGAAGTACAACATGAGATTAATCGAATCAATAATCATGGATCATGGTACTATAATTATTTGTCTCAACAGGCACGGCCATATTTACACTATGTAATTCAAGAAATAAAAAATAGAAAACTTCCTATAGAATTAGCTTTATTACCATTTATTGAAAGCAATTATGATCCTAATGCTTTTTCCCATGGTAGCGCTGCAGGATTTTGGCAAATTATTCCAGGTACAGCACGACAGTATGGTGTGCCAATTAATAGTTGGTATGACGGCCGAAGAGATATTGTATTATCAACAAATGCAGCTTTAGATTATTTAACGCGACTTCACAAATATTTTAGTGGGGACTGGCTACTTGCAATAGCAGCATACAATGCAGGTGAAGGAACCGTATCATATCTTCAAAAAAGAAATGCTTCCTGGGGAAAAAATACTGATTTTTGGTCTTTAAACTTGCCACATGAAACAAAGCAATATGTTCCCAGATTTCTAGCATTAATTCATATAATTAAAAACAGTGGGGCGCTTGGAATTGACTTACCAGAATTAAAAAATGAAGAGCAATTCAACATTACTTATTGGCCAACTCAAATTGATTTGACTGCATTGGCTGATATATTAAATATTACTCTTAAAGAAATATATAAACTAAATCCCGGATTTAATTATTGGCAATCTCCACCTGATGGGCCTCATCAAATTCTTATTCCAATTAAACATTCTAACTATATGAGTGAGTTAATTAATGAATTACCAATTAATAATAAGATTCAATGGATTCATTACCGGATTAGAAGTGGAGATTGTTTAAGTAAAATTGCAAAAATGTATTCAACGTCTGTATCAATAATTAAAAAAGTAAATAGATTGACAACCAATAGAATTATAGTGGACCATGAACTACTAATTCCAAAAGTTGTTAATAATAGTAATGATAATCATGAACCACATTATACTGAATACAAAATAAAAAGTGGGGATTCACTTTGGGATTTAAGTAAAACATTTAATGTTTCTTTAGATAAGATTGCTTTATGGAATGATATTGGTAAAAAAGACTATTTAAAAATTGGAAATACTATAAAATTATATACTTGTGAAAACCAACATGATATTTTGAGACCAGAAACAATTCAAAAAGTGGCTTATCATGTAAAAAATGGGGATTCTTTAGTGCGCATTGCTAATCGATTTAATGTATCAGTATCAGAATTAGTTACTTGGAATCGAAAAGTAAAGAAACAACCAGGACTTATTTATCCCGGACAATATTTAGTTATATATGTAGATATTACTCAACAACATTTTGATGCTTGATCAAATTTTGGATAATTTTCTAAACTTCCATTGATTTTTATTAGGGTCATAATAATTAAGCAGAACTAATATACCAATTGTACAGAAAATAAAAATAAGACCACTTGGTGTTCGCGTAGTCCAATTCATCCAAGGCCAAGGATAATTAAAAAAGGACCAATTCATATAAAAATAAAAAAATGTATTCAGACATAAAGTATAACGTATAAAATTGATTCCAGTAAATCGATTATCTTTATTTCTTATTAACTGTACACAACACCAACTAAGTAAGATGAGAGGAATTATAAAATAAATCACCCAGCCTATTAATAAGGAAACATCATTCGTTCTATAAGCTAAATATCTTAATGTTTTTCCAGCAATAGGTAGCGCAGTAATTGGTAGGCATATAAGATAAGGCCACATACGCCCTCCCATAATTGCAACTATAGGAATGATTCCCATAGTTATTGCGCGATCTGCAAACCAATCAAATGTAGAAAAAGATAGAAAATTCCATGTTAAAAGAGCAACAATATGAACAGCTAATAAAACAAACTCGGTTTTAAAATCAAGTTTCAATGAATTATAATCATTATTTGAAGAGATATGATGTCTATTATACCACAAACCAAGTGCAATGATACAGGCAAATACAGCACCAAAAGTAATCTCCATCATATTCCACCAATTAATAAATGGATAAATAGTGGAAAGTAATCCATTTTTAATCTCATCCATATTCCATGCATGATAAGCTTGTACAGATTGTCCTATTGTGAACCCAAATCCTCCTGCCAATAAACCCCATAATGTCATATTTCGAGCTAAAATATCTTTCTTTATGAAACTGATATAAGAGAATAAAAAGGACAGAGCAAAAAGCAACCCACCCCATTGTTCTCTTCTTGGCTTTAAATTTTCTCCTGGTTCCCAATACCAGTGATCAGAAAAATAAATAAATGGTAATTTTCTATTTATAGGATCAAATGGTTCATTTAGTATATATAATCCAAGATAAAGAAAAAATATTGATACAAATAAAATTAATAAGATTTCAAATAATGAATATTTTTTACCACCCAGACCTATGCCAAAAAATAAACCAAAGAACCCAATCCAAATAGAACCTTTGATAAACGTTCCAATTAAACCCCATCGTAAAGATGCAATATTTCCTATTAAAGGAAAATCTTGAGTTAAGCCCAGCGTTTGTCCATAAGTCATTGAACCACCAAATCCGATTGCTACTGTTGCAAGTGCAACAGCTCTAGCGATACCAATAGAACTAAATTGGTGTGCAAAACAATAAACAAGGACTAATGCAACCAATAGTCCGGCTATCATTGCTCCTGTTTCATGTCCATATTGTCCCCTTATCCCCCAACCCATACCACCAGCTAGGGATGCAAAACACATTGGAACAAGTGGGGTTTTAATAGTTTTAAGCATTATTAACTAGGATCTAATGCAGCATAATGTTGCCAAAATTCTACAGATTTTGCCCAATCTTCACTTGAATAATTTGCTTTAGTTCCACCAGGTAATTCTTGTTGGTTTCTCATCATCGTTACTGGGCCCATAGGCATATAATCAATTCCTTTAGGAACTGCATGAAAACTGATCAACTCCCATTCAAAATCTGTTGATTGTTCATCATTTTCAGATAAAACATCATGATGATATAATATCAATTCTACTTTACCCGCCAAAAGTGATTCTCCGGATTTCGCGCGAATTTGAATGTAAAAATTTTCACCTTCTTTTCTTTGAGCATGCCTCGCTACTAATTTTGTCTTGGTGTCAATTCGAACAAAGGGACATATAAATTTATTAGTTAAGCTAGAATCTACATTAATGATCCTTACTCCTTTTCGATACCCCTCTTTAAATACACCTAATTCCATTTGATGGTCGGCATGATCAGCAATTTGTTGAAAAGATAATTTATTTGTAAAAGATTTTCCAGATCCTTTTTTTTGACGAAGCACAAAATCGTTAACCGCAACACGTTTATTCATATATTTTATCTCCAATTTCTATACTTAAATATATTTTGTCATTTTGAAGAATAATAGTTTTGATCGAACTTCTTTTAAGGTATTTAAATGATAAAACTTGTTTTATTACGTCACGGAGAAAGCCAATGGAACTTGGAAAACCGTTTCACGGGATGGACAGATATTGATTTAACACCAAAAGGAGAATTGGAAGCAGCATCTGCAGGAGTTGTTTTAAAAGAAAATGGATTCAATTTTGATTTTGTATATACATCAGTCTTAAAACGCGCTATTAGAACAATGGAAATCTGTTTATCTGAAATGAAAATTAATAATATTCCAATTGAATATAGCTGGAGATTAAATGAACGTCATTATGGTGCGCTTCAAGGTTTAAATAAATCTGAAACAGCAGAAAAATATGGCGATGGGCAAGTGTTGAAATGGCGAAGAAGCTACGACATCCCCCCACCTGCTCTAGAAGAATCAGATGAACGTTGGTCAGGCAATGACCCTAATTATTCAAAAATAGATCAAAATAATATTCCACTATCTGAATGTCTAGAAGATACAGTAAATAGGTTTTTGCCATATTGGGATAAAACAATAAAACCTTCAATTCAAAATGGGGAAAAAGTTCTGATAGTGGCTCATGGTAACTCATTACGGTCTCTGGTAAAACATCTTGATAATATATCCGATAATGATATTATTAGTTTAAATATTCCAACAGGAATACCTCTTGTGTATGAATTGAGCGATGATATAGAACCGATTAATAACTATTACCTAGGGAAAAAAGAAGAAATTGAAACGGCTATTTCTTCAGTTAAAAATCAAGCAAAAACTTAAATACTTTTATTCCTGTACAATCGCCAAACCTGTTGGCATGTGCATATTATTCATATTCATATCTCCATCCATATTCATATTTATATCTGAAAAATATATACTGTGTAATAATATCATTGATTGAGCATCTAAAATATATACAGCATCTCCCATTGAAGAGCCTACCAATAATTTACTATCATCAACTGTAAGGGCTATGCCATGAGGCATAATAAGATTTTCAATTGTAAATGTTTTTGTATCGCCACTTAAAAGATCTGTTTGAACCACATTATTTGACATTCTATTAGTAGTATATAAATATCTATCATTTCTTGATATAGTCATATGCCAAGGCATCATTCCTGTAGAATAATATTGTAAGCTATCACCATCTAATGTGTCAAAAATTCTTACCTCTCCTTTTCCAGAACAAGAAATAAAGAGTTGGGAATTATCATTACTTAAGACAATCTCCAACGCATTATATATATTGTCATTAATTTCATAATTTGCTGGAACATCATAGCCTAATTGGAAGTTTTGTGGTTGATAATTATAAGGTCCAAATGTAGATGTAGGAATTTTGAAAAAGTGAGATGCCTCATTACTGGCTACCCATAGTGTAGAGCCATCATTACTAAGTGCTATTCCGTGAGGGGAGGAGGCCCCTACATCCTCTGTATTTAAAATTACCATGGTTTGGGCATCTATTTGATGAATCATTTGGGAGCTAGTTCCATCCATTCCCATGCTAGGCATTGGCATAAACCTTGAGACATATAAAATTTGTCTTTCACGATCTATATCCATTAATGCTGGTTGGTTTCCAACAAAAACTGAATCTAACAATTGATCTGTATCTAAGTCAAATTTACAAACATAACCAGATGATATTAGCGTCACATACCATGCGCGGTGTATCTCATCAATCACAACATAATGGGGTCGGTCACCTGTATTAATAAAATCTACTTTAACTTCATTAATTAATTCTCCATTATCAACATCAATTATTGCAATCTTATCCGATCCTTGAAGTGCTATATAAGCCTTTGTGAATTGTTCATTAGAAACATCTTTCTCAATGCATGAAATAAAAACCAATGATGTTAGAAAAGACAATATTCTAAAATTATATTTCATTTTTTGTCCGCATTTATTTTATCTAGTATTTTAATTTTACTTAAGTTTGTATAATTAAGGGTCTATAATTTATTAATTAAGAAATTTAATCTATGTCAAATACAATTATAAAACCTCATGGTGGAAAACTATGTAGCCCTATGCTTAATAAAAAATATCTTGGGGAAGTTAATAATGATATTCTTCATTTGAAATCATGGACTTTAACAGATAGACAATTATGTGATATAGAATTGATATTAAACGGAGGGTTTTCTCCTTTAGATGGATTTATGAATCAAGATGATTATAATAGTGTATGTGAAAAAACCAGATTAAAAAATAACCTGCTTTGGCCTATTCCAATTACCTTGGATATAAGCAACTCACTTGCTGATAAACTAGATGCTAATGAAAAAATTGTTCTTAGGGATAAAGAAGGATTTGCAATTGCTTTATTAACTATTAATGATTTATGGCATCCTGATAAAGATAAAGAAGCACACCATATTTATAAAACAACGGATACATACCATCCAGGTGTAAATGTTTTATTAAATGATACTCATCCTACATATGTTGGTGGCTCAATAGAAGGTATTCACAATCCAAAACATTACGATTACCCGGAATTAAGACATACTCCTTTTCAGCTGAGAGAATTTTTTAATAAATCAGGGTGGAGCAACATTATTGCTTTTCAAACGCGGAACCCTATGCATCGAGCCCATGTAGAGCTAACAAAAATAGCATTAAATGAAAATAATGCAAAGCTGTTGATTCATCCTGCGGTTGGATTGACAAAGCCTGGTGATGTTAATCATTATACTAGAGTTAGATGTTATAAAAATATTTTGAGTAAATATGATAACGATATGACTGCATTAAGCTTATTGCCTTTAGCCATGCGAATGGCTGGTCCCAGAGAGGCTCTCTGGCATACAATCATTCGAAAGAATTATGGATGTAATTATTTTATTGTTGGAAGAGATCATGCAAGCCCTGGATTAAATAGAGATAATAAACCATTTTATGGACCATATGATGCACAAGAAATATTAAATGAGCATTCAAAAGAACTAGGGATGAATATCGTCCCATTTAAACAATTAGTTTATGTGAAAGAAAAAAAATCTTTTATGGCAATTGATGAGGTCCCTAAGGACTGTACTTCTTTATCCGTTTCAGGGACAGAATTACGTGATATGCTTGATAAAGGAAAAACAATTCCTGAATGGTTTTCTTATCCAGAAGTTGTTGAAGAATTGCAACAGCAACGACCAGCTCTTTCGAAAAGAGGTTTTACTATTTTCTTTACTGGATTATCTGGATCAGGGAAATCAACACTTGCTAATGGAGTCTTAGTAAAGTTACTTGAGGATGGTCGTAGGCCTGCAACCTTGCTAGATGGGGATATAGTTCGTACACATCTTTCAAGTGAATTAGGATTCTCTAAAGAGCACCGATCCATAAATGTGCGTAGAATAGGTTTTGTTGCAAGTGAAATAACAAAGAATGGTGGAATAGCAATTTGCGCTCCTATTGCTCCATACAGGTTAGACCGTCAGTTTAATCGTAAAATGATAGATCCTTTAGGTGGGTATATTGAAGTATTTGTAAATACGCCTTTGGAAATATGTGAACAACGAGATGTTAAAGGATTATATGCAAAAGCACGTAAAGGATTATTAAAACAATTTACAGGAATTGATGACCCATATGAAAAACCTGAAAACGCTGATATTGTTATCGATTCTAGCGATGAAAATCCAGAGGTTCTTGTAAATCAAATTTTAGATCAAATCCATAAAATGGGATATTGATTATTTTTCGGATAACTCAACTAATAAATCAATAGGGAAAATACCTGTAGTGTGATTATCAGCCCAAAGGGGCTTTAATCCATAATACCCCACTGGAAGCACTTGTCTTAATTTATAGCTAGATTCTGTTTTAGGTTGAGCTTGTGGTTTATACAGGTTTCCCAAAGCATCTGTTTCTCCCTCACAACCTGCACATGGACATCTATCTCGCAAACGCTTTAAAGGGATAACCGCTTCTGAACCATCTGAAAAATTTACTAGAAGAAAATCATTCAATAGATCAAAGTCTTTAATGTTTTTATCCTCTTTTTTCATAAATATTAATTTACTATTAATAACAATTAATATTTTATCAATAAATAATAGAAAATTATTATCTTCTAATTAATTTAATACATACTATTATGTTATTTTATAATGGTATCATCAATTATGAATAGAAATTTAATTATAATTACTATGGTATTAATGGCAGTAGCAACAAGGCTGTTGCCTCACCCTCCAAATGTTGCTCCAATAACAGGTATTGCCCTTTTTGCAAGCCATCGATTTGGAGATAAACGGTTGGCATTTGTCATTCCAATATTATGTATGTTTGTTAGTGATCTTTTTTTAGGATTTCATTCTACGCTACCATTTGTATACTTAGCGTTTATTTGTATTTCTTTTCTGGGAATTTCCTCTAAGAATATTCATAACGGAACAATACTTGCAAGCTCTACTCTGTTTTTTATAGTTACGAATTTTGGTGTTTGGCTTTTAGGATATCCAAATACTATAGCTGGACTTATAAGCTGTTATACTTTGGCAATACCTTTCTTTCTTAATACAATTCTAGGTGATCTGTTTTTTACCCATAGCTTAAATTACAGTTTTAATAAAATAGAAAAGAAATATCCTAATTTGGCTTTAGAAGCTTAAGTCTCTCTTATCATTAATAAATGATAAAAAAATTATATTATCAGTTCAAAACATATAATATAAAAATTGCTAGAGAAAAAGCACAAAGAAAGGGTGTTGCATTTGATGAGAATTCATATATCAAAAGGCAAGATGCATCATTACCTATATTATTGTATTATGGTTTTTTTATTTTATTCACCGGGCTATTCCCTGGGTTAGTTCAATTTATTCCTTTTTGGGCTTTTTGGATTATTTTAGTTATTCTAATTATTAGAGGATTAAATAATTATTTTGGATGGATACGAATTGAAGATGGATAAGTAAAATGGATCTGCACCCTTTAATTAGAATTGTATGGATTGTATTAATTGGAATTATATTGATTAGTATCAAACGTATTTTTGATGAAAAAGGATGGAGAATAAGTAATTTTATTCGGATTGAAGATGATGATGAATCAACATCAAATTAATACGCTATGATAAATGTAATTAAAAATAACATATCTGAGTTAACAGCTAATATCCCATCATATATATTTCTTTTCTTAATAGCCTCTACTGCAATTATCGTTGGGATTGAATGGGACATATCATGGCATGAAACAATAGGGCGAGATAAACTATTATCTCCCCCCCATGTTGTAGTGTATATAGGTGGAATAATCTGTGGATTAACATGCGCATATATGGCATTACGACAAACATTTGTAGATGAAAACGTATACAATCGATATGTGGTTTTTTGGGGATTTAAAGCTCCTTTTGCTTGCTGGGTATGTATATGGGGAGCAATCGCCATGCTAACATCTGCGCCATTTGATGATTGGTGGCATAATGCGTATGGATTAGATGTGCAAATAATTAGTCCACCTCATTTAGTACTTGCAGCTGGAATTTTCGCTAATCTTTTGGGAAGTTTATTTCTTCTCATTGCAGAAAAGAATCTAGCTACAGGTAAACAGAAATATTTTCTTGAACTATTATATATGTATGCTGCGAGTTTAATTGTGGTACAATTCTCAATACTACTTACCGAATCAAGCTTCCATAATAAACAACACACTTATGAATTTTTTAAAAATTCATTAATTATATATTCATTTTTGATTGTTGCTTTTCGAATTGTTGGTGAACACAAATACGCAGCAACAATTATTTCCATGCTCTTTATTATACATCGGTGTATAATAATTTGGATTTTGCCCTTATTTAAAGCTGAGCCATTATTAGGGCCAATATACAGAGACATTGATCATTATGTTGCCCCATATTTCCCTGTATTAATTGTGATCCCAGCAATCGTTGTCGATATAATTCACAACAAATTCCACAAATCAAATAGGATGATTAATGCTGTTATGATGGGAAGTTCCTTCTGTATTATCTTTTTTTTAGTTCAATGGCATTTTTCTGAATTTCTTTTATCAGAATATGCAAGAAACTGGTTTTTTGCAGGGGATAATACTTTCCCTTATTGGGTTCGAGTAAATGAAAATAATTATAAATTTTGGTTTCTTGACTGGACCCCATATGGCCAACGAACTGAAATGGAAAGAGTATCTTTTAATAATTTTGGTCTTTTAATTATTTTTACGATTATTTTTTCTTATTTAGGTGCACGCTTTGGTTTGTGGATAAAAAAAGTAAAACGTTGATTAAGATATATATATATATACTATTTTTTCTATTAAGCTTTTTACAAGCAGATATTGGTCATAATAATGTTGTGTATGAAGGAAAAGCAGGTGAAATACCAATACGTGTTTTTGTTAAGCTACCAGGAGTAGTTCCCGGCCTTGCAGATGTTTCAATTAAAATATTTACTGATAATATTCAGAAAGTTACTATTCAACCAAACAAGAAAGATAAAGAGGGGGAAAGTAAATCTCCACCTCCTGATATCGCTAATCCAGTTAAGGGAGAAAACAATCTGTTTTCTGCCCAATTATGGTTAATGGATTATGGTTCATACAGTCTAGATATACGATTATTTCAAGATCAAAAGGTTCATCGAGCATCTATTCCTGTTAACTCCATATCTTCAAGAGTAATAGAAATGAATCAAGGAACTACTATATTATTATCAGCTTTGCTCTCTTTATTATTTTTTGGTGCAATAAATATTATACGAATAGCATATAAAGATAGTACTCAACACCCTGGCGATCAGCCAGATCAGAAACGAATTATTAAGTCATATATTATAAGTGTATTAAGTATTATAATTTTTTCAGCAATAATATTTGGTGGAAAAAAATGGTGGGATAATATTGATACCGCATATCAAAATAATATTTTTCAAGGATTAGAAAATAAAATTGAAATATTAGATAATGGTAAAGAAAAGTTTATGTCTATAGAAATTGTAGATGAATTATGGAAGCAGAACAGAATGTCTGATATTATACCCGATCATGGAAAAATTATGCATATCTATCTTATCAGTGATGACTATGAATCTATAGCACATCTGCATCCTTCCAGAACTGAAAATAATGATATCTTTATTGTAAAAATGCCTCCTGTTAATTTTGGGAGATATTACTTGTTCATGGATGTTACCCATGAAACTGGCTTTTCACATACAATGACAAACAATATTGTTTTCAGTAAAGAAAATATTTTCTCTAGTAATTCAATAAAGAATATTGAAAGAGATAAAGATGATTCATGGGTATTAAATAGTAATGAAAACAGAATTACATGGAAAAATAAAAAACATACATATAAATCAGGGGATAATATTGATTTAGAGTTTCAAGTTATGAATGAAGGAACGCCCGCTGTATTAGAACCATACATCAACATGGGTGGACATGCCGCCTTATTAAAAAAGGATCAAACTGTTTTTGTTCATATCCATCCAATAGGAACAATTAGTATGGCATCACAAGAAATGTTTCAAGAAAACTATATCCAGAATATTGTGGATCAAGATGATATTTGTTTTTTTGGCTTTGTTAATGACTCAACTGAAAATTATTTTAATAATATATCTCCAAATGGAGAAGTATCATTCCCAGCAATTAACCTAGAAAATAAAGGGGAATATGGTTTGTGGGTTCAAGTTAAAAGCGCTGGTGAAGTCATTACTCAAAAATTTGATTTTGAAATAACACTATAATCAAATTAAAAACTTATGCGATTTGAAAAATGGTATATCCTCTTGTTCTTTTTCCATATTTTTATTCAAGCTCAGAGCGACCCTGTCAATCGTAAGAATTTTCAAATTGAAATTTCACCTACTAATGAAGAAATAATAATTGATGGCAATAACTCGGAAAAAATATGGAAAACATCACCGATAATTAAAAATTTCTTTCGAATAACTCCAATTGATACAGGATTTGCAAGCGCTCAAACAGAAGTCCAACTTACGTATGATGATAACTATTTATATGCTGCCATAATTTGTTATGATGCTATAACTGGTAAACGTCCAGTTGAATCTTTACGTAGAGATTTTAGTTTTCCTAAAAATGATAATTTTATCATATTTATTGATACATATAATGATCAAACAAATGGGTTTGCATTTGGTGTATCTGCTGCAGGAGCTCAATGGGATGGCATTCAAGCTGACGGTGGGGATGTTTCTTTAGATTGGGACTGTAAATGGTATTCCGAAGTAAAACAATATGAAGATTATTGGATAGCAGAGTTTGCAATCCCGTTTCGCAGTATTCGATATTTAGAAGGAGTTGATGAATGGGGAATCAATTTTAGTCGATTTTCACTACTACAAAATGAAAAATCTTCCTGGGCTCCTGTACCTAGACAATTTAAATCATCCACTCTAGCCTTTACAGGAACTCTTAAATGGAAAACACCTCCTCCAACCTTGGGAACTAGATTTTCAATAATTCCATATTTTTCAAGTCAATCATATGAAAATATTAATGAAGGAGAAAGAGTTCGTTCCAATAGTGATTTTGGAATGGATGGAAAAATAACATTATCTACATCATTAAATATAGATTTAACAGTTAATCCAGATTTTTCTCAGGTTGAAGTAGATCAACAGAAGACAAATTTAGATCGATTCGAATTATTTTTTCCTGAGAAAAGACAATTCTTTTTAGAAAATAGTGACCTTTTTGCTAGCCTTGGGAATAAGAATATAAGACCATTTTTTTCTAGACGGGTTGGTTTACAAAACCCTGTAAAAACTGGTGCTCGATTTAGTGGAAAAATTGGATCAAAATACCGTTTAGGAATCATGAGTATTCAATCAGATTCAACAAATGAAAACCCATCAAGTAATTTTACAGTTGCAACTCTACAGAGAAAAATGTTTTCTCGATCAAGTTTCAGTACATTTATTGTAAATAAAGATTCGGATATCCCTGATAATTCTATTAGCTCTTATAATAGAATAATTGGTATTGATTTTAATCTTGCAAGCGCAGATAACTTATGGACTGGGAAAGCTTTTTATCATCATTCACTTTATGAAAATGAAATGAATAGCCCCTATGCAGCTTCAACATCAATAAAATATAATAATGGTATTGTGTCTGCTGATATGGGTTATTCTTTTGTTGGTTCTGGATATAAAGCAGAAGTAGGTTTTATTAAAAGAAGTGGTTTCCATCAATTTAAACCGAAGATAGATTACAAGTTCTATCCAAAAAAAGGTAAAATTCAAAACCATGGTCCATCATTTAAATTTGATACATTTTTAGATGAAAATTTTGATTTAACTGATAGAGAAATTGAGCTTAAATATAATATTGATTGGCGCAATAGAAGCAAATTTACATTGGAAATAGAAAATGGATATGTCAAACTATTAACTCCATTTGACCCAACTAATTCGGATGGGGACACTCTCTCAACTGGAAATGAATATAACTGGAATGAGTTTTCAATGAATTATGTATCTGATGCCAGAAAAGCTCTGAACTTTAGTTCCAACATCCGGTATGGTGGGTACTATAATGGAATAAAATTGTCTATTAATGGAAAGGTAAATTATAGATTTCAACCTTATGTAAATTTATCCATAAATACAACGTATGATAAAATTGATCTCCCCAATCCATTTAAAGATATTGATTTTATATTATTTGGTCCAAGGTTAGATATAACATTAACAAATAAATTATTTTTTACTACCTTTATTCAATATAATGATCAATCTGATAATATCAATATCAACTTACGGTTTCAATGGCGATTTGCGCCTGTTTCAGACTTATTTATTGTATATACAAATAATTCATATCCTGAAAATTTTCATATAAAAGATAAAGCTTTAGTTGCAAAAATTTCATATTGGTTTAATTAATGTATGCCTGAACTTCCTGAAGTAGAAACTGTAGTCCAATCAATTCGTGATCAACTTATTGGAAATGAATTTGAAAATATTGAAATAAGATGGCCAAAAGTATTATATAATTTTTCCAAATCTGACTTTTTAAGAAATTTAGCTAAGAGAAAAATCGAACGAGTTGATCGTAGGGCAAAATTTATTATTATCGGATTTAATAAGAGTATCCTTGCCATTCATTTACGTATGACTGGAAAACTCTATTTTCAAAATAATCTTCCACAAAAAAAACATATATCAGCTATTATTACAATGAGCAATGGCAATTATTTAATATTCGAAGACACAAGAAAGTTTGGGAAATTTTACTATTATAAATCACAGAATTATCTAAATAATAAACTAGGAATAGAACCCTTAAGTAATGATATGAATGATCGTTTTCTCTTAAATGTTTTACACAATAAAAAAAGGATGATTAAAGCATTATTGTTGGATCAACATATTATTGCTGGATTGGGAAATATATATGTTGATGAATGTTTGTGGAAAAGTAATATCCACCCAGCAACTATTTCGAACAAAATCCCAGAAAAAAAAATTATAATGTTGTGTAAAACGATTAAATCAACCTTGAAGTCATCAATAAATGCGCAAGGAACATCCATTGTTGATTTTACTTTTTTAAATGGTCAATCTGGAAAGTATTCTGATCAGCTAAATATATTTCGTAAAGAAGGTAGCCCATGTCCAAAATGTTCAGAAATTATCAAAAAGAAAAAAATAGCCGGGCGCGGAACACATTTCTGTCCCAATTGCCAAGTAAAACAATATTAAATAATTAGAAATTTAGATTTTTGGTGATTTCTTGAACCCAATAATTATTTATTTCTCTAGTATTTATTATCGTAAACCACAAATGGGTATTCTCTTTCACATAATTATTTAGGTTTAACAATGAAGAAACCAAATCATCTTTATTAATTCTCATTGCCTTAGGGTGATAGTCCAATCCAACCATATTCATAAATTCAATAATATAATCTGATTGATTATTTTGCAATTGACTCATGCAATAAATTCCTAAACCAACTATATGCCCATGAATGAAAGATCGTTTCAACCTTTCTTCCAGTTCATAAAATAAATAGTGTTCAGATCCTTCTTCAATTCGGAAATGTCCTGCTGGAAGACAAATCGTATTTAAATGCATATAACCTTCTACAATTGCATCAATTCCAGAATTGGTCACGTTTTTTATATCATCAATATTATTATATAAATTATTAATAATTTTTTCACCCGCAATTACATTCTCTTTAGAATACGGAAATTCTGATTTTTTATTGTTTTCTGCATGATACCAATCAAAGCTTGCCGTATGTATAGATAATAAATCACCAACTCCAGCTATATTTAATGTTTTTGGTGCAGTTCTAATTATATCATAATCAATAATTAAGGGGTCCGGCGAACTATTTCCAATATATATCACTTTATTTTCAGATCTAACTCCTGCTGCAGGCGTTAAAAAGGCATCGACGCTAACAATAGTTGGGATAGATATCAGTCGAATATTTCGTTTCCACGAGAAATATTTGGCAGCATCAATTGCCATTCCTCCCCCAATGCCAACGATGCTATCAATATCTGGCATGGCTGATAAAAGTTTATTAAGTGCATCCTTATCTACAGTATTAATAATAATTATCTTTTCAGGATATCCTCCAATATCATTCTTTACTAATTTCCAGGGAACTTCCATGGTTACAACAATAAACTTTCCAATTTCTTTCCCTATACCTTTAATACTACCAGAACCGGATCGTAGTGATTTCACATTTGTTTCACCGTTAATATTTTTCATGACTTATTTTTTATATTTTTAATAATATACATTATTGGATAACACTATCTTAATCTACGATAAAAAGTTATTAAGTGTGTTCTGTGGAGAAATATTAATTTTTCATGTAAATTAACAGCCTATGATCCAGGGTTTAAAAACAAAACGAATAATTGTTCTTAACATTTTCCTGATTGGTTTTCTTTTTTCTCAAACTCGAGATTATGTCGAATCAGTACATGAAAATGGGATGCCAAAAATTGTAACGGTAGTTAAGGAATCTAAAAATAGAATTATAGTGATGAAACGGACCTATTGGTACGAAAATGGTCAAAAACAAAAAGAAGGAACATATCAAAATGGACTCTGGAATGGAAAATGGACATACTGGAATAAAAAAGGTATACGCTATGCGGAGGGACAATTTAAAGATGGAAAATTACATGGAACATATAACTGGTACTATGACAGTGGGAAAAAATTCAAACAGGAAGAGTTTAAGGAAGGAGTTCGGCACGGAAAAAGTGTTCAATGGTATGAAGAAGGGTGGAAACAAATTGAAGGCGAATATGCTGAGGGAAAACGGTTTGGGAAATGGATTTTTTATAATGAAGATAGATCTATTGATGTGGAAAAATTATTTGGTGAAGAAATTTAATTTTTTTAACAAAAGTACTAATAAAAAAATTTGTGTTAAATGTTTGCGAAAGTTATTAGATATTATGAACTTCCAGCACAGTAAAACTATTTTACGTGTTGAATATTTTACATATAAATATAATTAAATCTGAAAAACAATACATAATAAGGGAGTAAAATAATGAAAAATCAATTTTTTCTATACTCATTAATATTAGCAATCCCCCTTGCCATTTTTGCTCAAGATGATGCGGTGGTTGAAGAAGCAGCTGTTGAAGAAGCTGTTTGGGGTGAAGCAGGAACCGTTGCAGGTACTGTCAGAGATGTTACTACTGGAGGCGCCTTGCCAGGTGCAAATGTTGTCGTTGAAGGTACAGAGCTTGGTGCTGCTGCTGATGAATCTGGTTCATTTGTAATTGAAAATGTACCAGCTGGTTCCTATACAGTTACAGCTTCTGTAATGGGTTTCAAATCATCTAGTGAAACAGTTACTGTTGCAACAGGAACTACAGTTCTGAATTTTTCACTAGCTGGATCTGTTTTGCAAATGAGTGGTTTAGAAGTATTGGCATCACGCGCTGATGAAAATACTCCAGTAGCGTATTCAAATGTTAGTAAAGCTGATATGGAATTTCGTCTTGGATCACAAGATATTCCCTTGGCGTTGAATGCTACACCTAGTGTATATGCTACAGCACAAGGTGGTGGTGCAGGAGATGCACGTGTAAATGTTCGTGGATTTAATCAACGGAATGTTGCTGTTATGATTAATGGTGTACCTCAAAATGATATGGAAAATGGATGGGTATATTGGTCTAATTGGGATGGGGTTGGTGATGTAACTTCCTCTATTCAGATGCAACGAGGACTCAGCGCTGTAAACCTTGCTGCGCCATCAATAGGTGGTACAATGAATGTTATTACTGATCCGACAGCGATGGAATCTGGCGGAATGTTCAAGCAAGAGCTTGGTGCCGGTAATTTCCTAAAAACAACAGCAAACTATAGTACAGGTTTGATTAATGATACATACGCATTAAGTGCTACTGTTGTTAGAAAAACAGGTGACGGTGTCATTGATAAGCAATGGACTGATGCT
>Ga0206679_10001012_pt1 | contig 23461 bp, 7 predicted proteins | sample M110012015metaG_FD_155464 | JGI IMG/M metagenome (GOLD analysis project Ga0206679, IMG submission 155464) | Ammonia-oxidizing marine archaeal communities from Monterey Bay, California, United States - M1 100m 12015 | ecosystem: Environmental > Aquatic > Marine > Intertidal zone | place: USA... | reverse complement strand
TTATCCGGTGCCGATGCACCAGCAGGAATGCTTCGCACACCTGCCCAGCTTCGGCGAGTCACTGCCGGTCTGTGAAAAAATGGCGGGGGAAGTGTTGAGCATCCCGGTGTATCCGGAACTGACGGAGGAGCAATTCTGTCACGTTGTCGACACGCTGGCCAATGCCCCGCTTTGATCGCTATAGCGACTTGCCGCTGATCGCACCGGCTTCCTGCAGCAATGAGGCAAGTTCGGTCCAGCCATTGGCTTTGGCGTAATCCAGCGGAGTGTGGCCGGATTTGTTTCGGCTGTTTAAGTCGGCGTTGCTGCGAATGAGCAGTTTAACGGCCTCGGGCCGGTTTCGTAGCACGGCCTGGTGCAACGGCGTGGCGTCGCTGTTGCTCAATGCGTCCACATCGGCCCCGAGCGAGATCAGTACTTCCATCGTGATCACTTTGCCCGCGCCGGCGGCCCAGTGTAGCGGCGTGCTTTTGTGGAGTGGCCCGGGGACGTCCACCTTGACGCCCCGGCGCAGGAACGCCTGCACGGCGAGGGCATCCCCCTTGGCGGCAGCCATGTGGATCGACACCTCGCGCCCGGCGCGGCCACGGCTGGCCTCGAGCACGGCGGTGGCCTCGGGCTGCTGATAGCCCTTGGCCAGGTCCAGCGGGGTGCCGCTTTGGCTGATGGCGTTCACCGGCGCGCGGCGCTTGAGCAGCAGCGCGATGACGTTCGTGCTGCCTTTGGCCGCGGCGGAGTGGAGCGGCGTCCAGCCGCCGTCGGTGCGCGCGATCTTGTCCGCACCGTGGTTGAGCAGCAACTCGGCGGCCTCGGCCTGGTCGGCCTCAGCGGCCCAGTGCAGCGGCGTGGCTCGGTGTTTTTTCACGCGAAAATGAACGTTGGCCCGGTTGCGTTTCAGCCAGTCATCGAGCGCCTCGATGTCGCCGTGGCGCGCGGCTAGGTGCACCGACATCGTGGAGCCCTTCCTCGCTCCAAGCCGGGTGAGCAGCTGCACGGTGGAGTCTCGCTTGTGGATGCGTGCGAAATCGAGCGGCGTGCCGTCGATGCAGAGCGGGCTCAGGTCTTTGCCGAGATCGTGCAGCAACTGGAGCACAGCGTCGCGGCCGTTGATTGCCGCCACGTGGACGGCCGTCCAGCCGTTGGGCGCGGTAGAGTCGGGTTTGCCGCCCTTGGCCACGAGCGGCTTCACGGCATCGACGCTGCCGTGGGCGCAGGCGAGATAGAGCGCGTCCACTTTTTCCTTCTGCGTCTTGGCGTGGAGATTCGAGCGGAAGGCCAGCAGCGTCTCGATGTTGGCCGGCTTGTTTTTGATCGCGGCAATGTGCAGCGGCGTTTGGCCAAGCGCGTTGAGCGCATCGACCGCTTGGTCAAGCCGCAGCGCGCGCCGCAGCGCGTCGGTGTCGTCGGTCGCGGCGAGCTCGTACAGGGATCGGGTCTCGATCTTCGGGGCCGGTTGCGGCGTGGGCGGCGTGGCCGGAGTGGGTTCCGGTTCGCCCGGCCCGCAGCCGGCTTGGCCAAGCGCAAGAGCGAACACCACAAGGATAAGAGGCCAACGGGGTACACCTTTGGGCTTGGCTTGGTTCATCCGGATCGAGGGTCGGGATCGTTCAGGTCATGGAGGATTCAAGCCCCGGGATGCGTTTCAAGCAACGAAAAACCGACGAGTCAATCAGGATCAATGACAATGCGAAAAAAACGGATGGTGGAACCGGAATTGCCGGAAAAACTGGCGCGGAGCGTTTCATGATCAGGTACGAGGATATCCTGAAGCCTATGCCATTTGGTGAGGTCGGTGGAAGACTCGACATGGTGGGTGTGTCCGGCAATGCCCTGAAACACGATCGTCAACTGGTTGCCCTTCACTAGGTTGATCGACTGGATGAGGGGGCGGAGGTCTGGATTGAGGTCAAAGACCAAATGTGGCCGGAGTGTAGTATCGCGTGTGAGGGTAAACCGCCCGTTGTCATCCAGGCCGGTGTTGTTTTCCCAGCCAACCAGCCGCCAGCCTTTGGCAAGTCGAAGGGACAATTGCATCGGCAAGTTTGTGAAAAATCTTGCTGACCATTTGTTGCCATTCTTTGGCATGGAGAGTCCTTCCACCTTGACGTCAAGTAGCCCCGGCTTGGCAGCATCAATCTGTAACGTAGCCGGCGTATCCAGGTCGAGATCAGTTTGAAGATGCTCCCACACATGGGTGTGGCGCGCCATCGCATAGTCGCGCAGTTTTTGCACTTCCGCCAGCCATTCGTCGATGTTCCGGATGGGCAGCGACCATTCCTCCTCGATTTCTTCGTTCTCGCCGGCGGCCGGATCCATCCGCCAACGATCAATGTGCCGCGCCATCTCTGGCATCAAGGCAGTTTGCTTGGAGTCGATGGCCCGCAGGATGTGCTCTTCACTCAGCGTGGTTTGCATGTGTGTCGTGAAACGATGAGCGAAACGTTGGCGCCCTTTTTCTTCTGCTAATATTTTCTGTATAATTTCAATGAAAACAGCCCGGTCGACATGGGTAAAAGAAAGTACTTTGTGACGAAACGTATTCTCCGACGGAGATTGATTCAACACACCCAAGATGCCATCCAGATCATAGGGAATCCATTGCCATTTGCCGTTCGCATGGCGAGGGCGCCATTTCCTAACATTATTGAGTGGCCAGTCTGTATTTGCGAGGAATACTTCAACAATAACATAATTTATTAAATTGTCGACATTAACCAACTCGTCAAGCTGATATAATCGTTGATCGAGGGTGATTTCGTTCCAAGTTGCGAGAAAAGAAATGACTTTGTTCCAATGCAATAAATCTCCCGCCATTACGGTGTTTTGCACCAAATCAACTTCACTCTCATCAATGCCGTGGCGGGAAGCTAAATAGTGCGAATCAATCCGTTCACGCAAATTATGAATACCCCAGAATCGTCCGTTAAGATAAACGATTGATGGTCGCCACGCCTGATAGTCAAGACCCATTCGGGCTGTCAGTTCATGGCCAACAGCATCGCGCATAAACGCCCTTTTCCAATCATTACTAGAGTTGCGGAGAATGAGTCTCTTGAATTGATCAAAACCCAAATCGGGGAAAATACGGTAGTCAAATTTACTTTTACCGTAACGAGGTCGAGCGTACAGGCGGAGGGATTTTTGATAATAATTACGCGACCATCCACCGTGAATTCGTAGTCCAATTTCTTGGCCAATCGGCTGGCTTCCATCAGGCTCGAACCACTCAAAAAAGGCTGGGCGCTCCCATTCGTGGTTGAAGTTGTAGACCGGATCTTGCACCAGATTCAAGTAGTCGCGTCCCTCGGTGTAGATGCCGTGGTCCGGATCAAACAGATTCCTTGGGGAGGTGACGATCGATGCAATCGGTAACCGGCTTTTCTCTCCAATCAAAAAACTGCCGGTCGCCACCGGCCCGGGCAGAAACCCTTCACGAAAAGCACGCGCCCGCACCACGGCCGGCTTGGTCAGCCGAATAGGTCCGGCATAGAGCCGGTCCCTGCGGCCGGGGATGGAGCCGTCGAGTGTGAAACGAAGCTCACTAAGGGAATCCGGGGAAGTGATTCGCAAATCGACCGGCTCAGGATAAAGGCCGGAAGGCTTGGCCAAGCGGGGAGCTCCCAGCCAGCCGGAGTGAGGCTTGGTTCGGTTGGCTGCGCCCGGAGTCGGCTCGCTAAAGAAAAAACGGCCAATGGCATCCGGCACAAAGCCAACGGTGGCATCCGGCGGGCACAACGGCAACGGCAGCTGGTTGATGCGTTGGCCCAGCGGCGACGTGAGAAAGACTGTGTCAACGCCTGGGCTGAGCTTGAAGTTTGTGTGGAGCATTGCTGCCGGCAGTCCCCATTTAGTTTTCAGCCAGGTCTCAACCCTGACGATTTCATCCTGGTTCAGTTTGTGGTCGTAAATCAGGATCTCGGCAATGTCGCCGTACCAGTTTCGGTCCGGGATAAGTCGATCTGTCCCGATCAGGCCTACACGCAGGCCGGTGTCAGCCACGCTGGTAACAAGGCAGAGTGATTCCGGCCATCGGGTTGCAGTAGGGTTCACATCCATTCCGTTGACGCGGACCAATGTATTGGTCTTGGCGAATGCCCCGTGCGGATAATAAAGAATCCGGTCACTACCCCGCGTGAAGTCGGTCGTCTTGATGTCACCCAACACCGTGCGATATGATTTTGTGGCGTGGGCATCCTCCCGGGCAACGACAAACTCCGTTTGGGCATTGCTCATCTGCGGAAACGAGAGGTAGTCGTCGAAGCCGTCGAACCAGAGAACCGGCAAGCCGGTCAGCGGTTCGCTTGCAAGTCGAGGTTGTTGGTCGGTATTCGACTGGGTGGCTGAACGACCGACGCGTGGAAGGTAGTCTGCGGCCAGCCCCCATTTGTCCACGAGATGATTCTCGATGGCGCGGCGAGTTTTTGTGTTCAACGGCCGGTCGTAAACCAGTACTTCGGCAATTCGACCGTGCCAGTTACGTCCCGGAAGAAAACGGTCCGAGGCGAGATTGGATGCTGAGGAGGGTTTGCTGGTGATGGTAGCGACCAAACCAAGGCGTTCAACCGGCGGGACTGCACGCCGTGGATCGACCCGCTCGCCGTTGATCCATGATTGGCCATGTGCGGCGTGCGAATCGGGCCCATTGTGAAAGAGGGCCCCATCGTACGATCGCGCGAAGTGAAACGTCTCGATATCACCAAGCAGTGGCCGATATCCAGCAGCGGATTTTTTGGCCTCGGCCAGCACCCAGAAAACTGTGCGTATGTTATCAAGTCGATTGAAATGGAGAACGTCATCCTGCCCATCCATCACGATTGCCGGTTGATCCTTGTCCGGTTCCTGCAGAGCGGGTTGGCGATTCTCCTCGGGCTGGGAGGCATCGTTGTCTCGGCCGCTTTTGTCCTTCCAAAGGGTCACTCGCCCGTTCTCGGTCTCCAGCGTTTCTACGTCTGCTGCATCGAGCCACAATAGCAGCCCGTCCAATTTTCCAGGATCAATCGGATCAGCCTGACCAAGCGGAGGCATGGTAGGTTGACCAACCTTGGATTGCCAACGCGCCACGCGGTCTTGCTCATCGAGAGTAAGCGTGCTGGTATCGGTCGCGTCGAGCCACAGTTTCAGTCCCGGGATGTTAGCCGGCAGGTTAATAACTTCAGGGTTTGGAGACCGTGGTATCTCGCGCGTTTGCCGATCCTTTCCGGATGCAAAAACCAGCAAGTGCTCCCCCGGGGCCAATTCGGTGTCAGGGAAGCGCCACTTGAACGGCTCAGCCGGATCGTCGGACAGTCCAAAGCCGTCGAGGCTGACCAGCGCATCGGCTCGATTGTGTAGCTCGATCCAGTCCGGGAAATCGCCGTCCTCATCGGCGAGTGTCGTCCGGTTGTCGCTCATCACTTCACTGATAATGACGCCGGGGTGTTCGGCCAAGCCGCCGCCGGTAGACTGCGGCCCGTAAACGATGTGCTCGAGCCAGCGACCGTCCGCGCTGGCCAACCCGATCTCCCCCTGCGCCGCCGAGAGCTTGAAACTCAACATGCTGCTGTCGAGCGTGAGCTCCGTCGTCGCGCCGATGAAGCTCAGAGGCGGGAAGACAAACATCGCCGGTGCGCCGATCGGCTGGCTGGAGAGCCGCATCCCGTCGAGCGCCACCGGCAGCGCGCCGGGATTGGCCAACTCGATCGCGTCGCGCTCTCCGGCCGGCGGGTTGGCCACCCAACTAGCCACGCGCACGGCGTCCGTTTGGCCAAGCGCGATTGCGCCGTTCAGCCCGCCCAGCGTCGGCCGGGTGAGCGTCCAGTCGCCAGTGCGGCCGGTGCGGCCGATCGAGTGCCCCTCCAACTGCGGCCCGAACTCGACCGAATCAAGCCGCTCTCCGGTGCTGTCAAAAAGCCAAACCCCTTCGCCGTCGGCGTCCAATTTGAAACCAAGTTCGCTGCCCAGCACGAGGTACGCCCCAGCGGCGACTTGCACTCCCGCCGAAAAAATAAACTTTCGCGGCTTGGCCGGATTATCGGTGAGGCTCATCCCGCCCAGGTCGGCGGCGGCCGTGCTGTCGTTGAACAGTTCGATTTGATCTGGCGCATCGCCGCTTGGCCAGGCGAGCACCTCGTTGATGACCAAGCGCGAGTGGTTTGGAGCAACCGTCCATGACTTCGAGCGACTCGCTTGGCTAAGCGGCTGCCAAGCGCCCGCGCTGTTTTTGCCGATGACTTCGACGGCGATTTCGCCGGGCGGGAGCTTGGCCAGGCGTATCGGTTCCGCGATGGGGTGCTCGCCGCCAAGCGGGCCATCGTTGACGCGGTAGCGGTAGTGCGTGATACCCGGCCCGCCGACGGTGAGCGTGGCGTTCGTCCCGCGGGTTGGTGTGCGGGGTTCACCGGAGATCGACGCACCGACCGGCACGAGAGCACCCATGTCAAGTCCGTTCGGCCCAGTGCCGATCGCGGGCGATCCGGGTTGCAGTCGGAAGTCGGCCGACGTACCAGAAAACATTGGGTCGACTTCAATGCTTCGTTCCCCATACCAGTCATGGGTTTTCCTAATGATTGAATCGAAAACGTGCAGCCACACCCAGTTGTTCTCCACCCAAGATGACTTGAGATGTATCAGGTCCACCCTGTTTGCAGAAAAAATATTTCCGACCAACCTCGCTCCCTTGGGCATTTCGACTTTGCGGTCCGGCTCGTCGAACGCAATAGCGCCGAGCCTACTTCCGTAAAATGTGTTGTTCGCAGCTTCAAGCCGACCGCCCTCCTTCAGCAGTATGTGGTGGTCGTTGTCGTAAAAAATGTTTCGCACCACTGTAATGTCCGACGCCTGTCCATCGTGTCGTCCCGAGGCGAGTACGGCGGAGATGCCCGTGCTTAAGTTACCTTTGTGAAAACCGTGAAACGTATTGCCTTCGATGTGCGCATCCATCCCGTCGAGGTCGAGTGCATCATCACTGCCACCGAGAAACTCGTTGTCGTACACCTGCAAGATTGGCCCGGGCCGCTTGCCACCGCTGACATCCAAAATGTCGTTATAGCCAGTCGTACCACCGAAACGGTTGCGTGCGAATACCAGTTCGCCGCCTTCACGAATGCCGATGCCGCGCACGTGCTCGCTGTGGCTGAGGTCCGGGAACACGCAGTCGCGCACTGTAAGCGACGCGTCCTGAAACCAGATCAGGTTTGTGCGCGTGCCGTGCCACTGCACGTGGTCGAGTGTGACCACCGAATTCGTGACCGTCAGCGCGTAAGAGCCGGTGTGGTGAAAATCGACGTGCGCCAGCCGGTTGTCATCCGCCGAGTCGCTGAAGCCGATGCCGCCCCAAGCACGGTTCGATCCGGGTGTGAGGAGAAACTGGATGCGTGCCGTTTTCGTGCCTTCGGCAGCCAGGCGCCCCTCAACCAGCAAGCGCCCCTTGGGTCCGAAGCAAACAGTCGCACCAGGATCAACGGAAAGAGTCACTCCCTTGGGCACCAGCAGCGATTCCGTCACCAGCAACGGTTCGTCCGCCGTCCAGCGGGTGGTCTTGGTCAGGCGTTGGCCAAGCGGCTTGGCCGAGGCGCTGCCGTGCCAAACGTCGGCATGTTGCCGCGCCACCTCGTTTCCGTTGGCATCCAGCGCATGGACGAAGACGCGGTTCAGTCCGTGTCGCAGCGTGAGCTTGGCCTGCCAAGTTCCTTTCTGGCCGAACCAATTGGCGACTTGGCCGTTGGCCTCGAGCGCCACCGTCTCAGTGGCTGGCGCTTGGCCGGACAGGTTGAGTGTCGGGGGGTCCGAAACGAAAAAACCGTCGCGCTTGGCCAAGCCGGTGGCCACGGTCAGTTCGCGCGGGATTTGCGACAGCACAAACTCGCGCCGCTTGGCCGCGAACGATTTTAGTCGATCGATTTCGGCGCGCGGCAAATAATCGCCGACGAGTCGATCGATCACCGGGTCGAGTTGCTCCGGCGTAAATACCGTCTGCGCCAAGTCATCCAAATGAAACCAATACCGCGCAGCTACCGTCGGATGCCCTGTCAAACGTTCAAGCACTGGATTGGCGGTAGCACGCCACAGTGGACTTTTTTCGCCGCCCTGCACCCCGAGCACAGCGTCGAGGTCGTACGGGACGAGAGCAAACCGCTGATCGATCGCGCCGGCGTAGAGCGCGTAGTCGCCACGATCGCCGGTGACGAGGCCGGTCTCCTCGTTGCCGAGCAGGTCGTGGATGGCGAGGTGCCGCATCCAACCGTCAAAGTTCATTTTGGTCGATAACTCTTCCGGAAGCGCGTCACCGTCCACTTGGCTAAGTGCACGAAGGAAATCGATCAAGTCAGTGTAGTCGTTTTGCCACGCGTTTGACTGCTTAGCGTAAAAATATTTTTCCGCGTACGGCGCAGGGTCGTCGCCGAGAAATTTTAGATCCGCGTAGCCGCCGCCCTTGTACAGGTTGCCACCGGCGTCGTTCGGGAACTGCCAGCGAATGTACTCCGAGTTCAATGGATCCAGCTCGACGTAATGGCCGAACTGACTCTCGTCGCCGAGCTGTTCATTATTTTCGAACACCCGCACCGCACGGGCGCGGGGCGCGGGCAAACCGGCGAGCCGGAACAGCGTGCTACCGAGTTCCTGCACGTGCGGGTGAAGGGCGTTGAGATTGATCGCGGTGCGATCGCGCCACGGCCGGTCATTGGGGAAGTTAACGCGCCGACTCTTTTGAGTTGCCGCTCGTGACGTGCTGCCGCGCAGCCGCACGCCGACGTTGTAACGCACGCGCGTTCGACCGCCCTCGATGTTGATGAATGTGCCGCTCATCTGCGCGTCGCTGGTGTTGTGCCACGGGCGTCGGCCGATCTCGGCCAGCTCGGCGCGCTCGCGTTTTGTCAAAATAACACGATGCACGGGACGCCCCGGCGCCACGACTTGATCGTCCACTTGATACAACAAGCGTGGGCAGTCGGACGGAGCGCTTGGCCAAGTGCGTGCCACGCCTTGGCCGTCGGTTGCGCTGACGTAAAATTCTATGACTTGGCCGTCGGGCTGTTCCGGGATTGTCGCCGCAAATTGCTCCGCGCCGGATCGCGCCATCGGCAGTTCCCAGTAATTGCCTTCCCCGTCAAGCCGGTAAACGAGCCGGGCGCTGATTTCGTCCGGTGACTCGTCGATGAGGCGCGCGGTGACCCTCACAGGGTCGGTGGAACGCGGCGTGGCGGGCGAGTGAATTACGTCGAGAATCATTGGCGGCAGGTTGACGGTTTTGGTTGAGTTCGCCCGGCCAGGGGTGCCGCGCTTGGGCAAGCTGGTGCGCCAGTTTCCCCCGTGGTTATTAGATAAACCGAACTGCATCAGCTCAAGCGAATGGCCACCGCCATCGTGAGCCGCGTGCCAGGCCCACCCACGATGGCTGCCGTGAAGCGAGCCGCGAATACGCTGTGCCCAGTCGCCTTCGGTGGCGTAGCGCACCTTGTCCATCGTCGCGCCGGTGGCATTGACGAGCCGGATGCTTTCGCCGTTGTTGGCAAGTTGGCCCTGCCAATCGCCGACAACATTCTTGACGCCGGGATGCAACTCGGCAAACCGCGCCGCATCGGCAGCAACGACCAGCCCGCTGTCGGGCGGCAGTGTGATTTTGCTGAACGAAAACCGGACACCCGCGTTGAGTTGCCAGCCGTTGAGAGAGACCGGTTCGCTGCCGAAATTCCATAGCTCAATGAATTCCTCCGACACTGAATCGCTGGCGGGGCGGTAGTGAATCTCGTTGATGAGCACCTGCGCCGGAATGGGAATTGCGGCGAGGCATAACAAAAACAAAAGCCAGCCGCACCGCAACGATCGATTCGATAGCGGCATGGTTATTTTTTGCGGCGGAGTGCCCTACGCTTGGCCGCGAGCAGGCGGCTGGTGGTGGAGTCGTCCTGCGTAGTCTGAGGGTCATCCACCGGCTCGGCCTCGGCGTCCGCGGTTGCGCTTGGTTGGTCGGTGACTTCGGCCGGCATTTGTTCCGGCTGGAAGAGGCGCGGATCGGGCGCGCTTGGCTTGTTGCGCTCGAACGACTGTCGGGCCTCGTCGCGCTTGGCCAGAAGCGAGGCAAGCGACTCGGCAGTGCCAGTTTGCTGTTGCCTGCGCTGCCAGAAGAAGAGCAGCCGGCGCAGGTTCGCGGTGGCCTTGAGCCATTCCTCCCAGTCGAGTTGGATGCGGCGCACGCCGACATCGATCGGGAACAGGATGACGGCAAACTTGAGCAGCCACTCCCAAAGGTCCACCGGCTGGAACGTCTTTTTTCGGTCGCGCTCGAACGGGTTGTCCGTGGCGAAGTCGCGGCTGAGCAGTTTGCCCTCACCGACTTCGGCCAGGCGTTTGAGCCGGGCGAGGTTCGGTCCCGACTCGGCGAACTCCGGCGAGTGGTCGAGGTTTGCGCCGATGACCTGCGAGGAGTGTAGTTCTCCGTTCTGCATTTCGCGCAAATGAACCAGGTACGCGCCGGTTTTACGGGTCTCAAACTCCGCCTCGTAGCGGCCGGTAGCGCTCTGCTTGAGCGGGACGAGCTGGCGTTCGCCCTTTGGGTCAACGACGACGGCCTGCAGGTCCAGGAAGTTGCGGTAGTTGCCGGCGGCGTCCATCGCCTCGACACTGATGATGCCGCTGCCCCGCTCGATCGCGACGTCCGCCGAGAGGTCACCAGTCTCGATACGACGCAGGCTCCAATTGGCGATCTGGACCCAAAACGTCCGGTAGCGGGTCCAGCTGATCCAGCGGCTGCCCCACTTGGCGCGGGCGTCTGAGGTGAACGCCACCGCACGGCCAAGGCCGTACTGCCAGTGCGCCAGGAGCGGGTCGCCCTGCGCGGTGAGCAGGGGCGTCTCGGCGCGTGGTTTTTCGCTGGTGGCGACATAGCCGAGCAGTTGCGGGTAGGCGCCGGCCGCGAAACCGGTGAGCGCCTCGCTGGCGGCGACCTGTTGCGGCGTGAACGGCTCCTCGTAAATGGCGGTCTTGAGAATGACGGCTGTCTCCTTGAGAAAAATCTGCGGCAGCTGTGCCGGGTTGGTGATATTGTAAAACCGGCCGTCACCCTTCTCGGCAATCTCGATCATCGTGTCCGGCCCGGCATGACCGGCGATCAGCACCGTGCTAACGGTGATCTTTTCATCACGCATGCTGGCCATCAATTCATCGCCCGGGGCAGCGGGGTCGCCGTCGCTGAACAGGATCATGTGCCTGATGCTAGCGCTTGATTCCTTGAGGCCCTGGTAGCCCATCGTCATCACGTTTTGGAAAGAAGGCAAATCGCCCTGATTCATCCCCATGATCTGCCGCCCCAGATCCTGCCTATCGCCGACCTTGGTCAGCGGAAACAGCCAGCGATCCTGTCCGTCCCACAGCACCACGCCGAGTTCGTCGTTCGGTCCCATTGCGTCGAGCACGCCGATCGCACATTGCCGGGCGACCTGGTTGCCGTTGTTGAACTCCATCCCGTGCATCACCAGCACGAGCGCGCCCGGCGGCAGGACTTTCTTGCTGCTCAACTCCATGCTGAGCGGCAGCGTTCGCTCGAGCGGCGTGTTGCGGTAGCCGCCGGCCGCGAACGCCTGGTCGCCGCCGATGCAAACCAACCCCACGCCAAAGTCGCGCACCGCGCTCTCGAGCAGCAGCATCGCGTCTCGGCCAAGGTCGCCGGCGTTGATATTGCTCAAGAAAATTGTGTCGAACGCCTGGATGCCGGCAAGCGATCCGGGCATTGCCGTGATGTCACCCAGTTCAACCTCGAGCTCGGCGCCGCGCAGGGCGCCGGCCAACGGCGCATCGCGTTGCGGGTCGGACGAGACGATCAACACACGGGCATCGCCGCGCACATTGGCAAAGCCGGAGGCGCGGTTGTTTTGCGGGATGCGATCCCCTTCGGCCTCGATCTGCACCTGGTACGAGTAAAAACCGGCTTGGCCAAGCGCTTGCGGAAAACTGAACAAATTTTTACCTTTGGCCAAGCTCACCATCTGTTCGCCCAGCAACTGGTCGTTACGAAAGAGTCGCACCTTGGCCGGCTGCTCGCGGTCGGACAGTGCAAAAATCTTGGCGTCAAACGGCTGGCCCTTCTTCACCGTGCCGGGCACAGACAGGCGCTGAATCGACACGTCGCCGCCGCCCTGTGTGTTGAGCGGCACCACGTCCACCGACACGCCAAGCGGCTTGGCCGCCATGACCGCCTGCACGGCGTCGCCGATATTCTCGTTGCCGTCCGAAAACAGAACGATCCGTTTTTGGCCGATCTCCGGGAACGCCGCGGTGCCAAGGCGAATGGCCCCGGCGATATCGGTGCGATCCGCCCCGACGACGGTCTGGATGGTGTTTGTCTGCAGAGCGGCCGGTGTGAGTGTCATCTCGATGCCGGCGTCCGCGCCGAAGACCATCAGGCCAGCCTTGTCGGTGGTTTGTTTCTCGGCGGAGGCGAGCAGTTTCTGGGCGGTACTTTGTTCGGCGGCGGGAACACTTTGCGAGCGATCGATCAGGAAATAGACGTTCATCCCCTCTTGCGGCTTATTCCGCTGCAGACCGGCGAGGGCCAGGACCACGGCGGTTACGACCAGCGTGCGCAGTCCGTACGCGAGCCAGCGGCGCCACGCCTGGATTTGCACGTCGGTTTTCCACGCGAGCCACGTCACCCAGCCCAGCGCCAACGGCAAAGCCAGCAGCCAGAGGGGATGGGTGAACTGGAAGGTCATTTAGTTGGGGGAGCTTGAAAGTTGAAACTCCGACGCCGGTTCACGGCGGATCAGTTTTTGCACGCGATGATTCTTTGAATCGGCGACGTAGAGATTCCCGCGCGAATCGAGCGCGAGGCTCCACGGGTTGTTGAACCGGCCCGGCACACTGCCCGCGCCGCCGATGACCTCGATCACCTGGTCGTCCGGGCTGAGCACTGTCACTCGGCTGTTGCCAAATTCGCAGACGTATTGCCGCCCCTGCTCGTCTACTCGCACATCGTACGGATAACTGAACTCGCCGCGCGCCGCGCCGGGGCCGCCGTGCTCGCGCAGGAACGCCCCGTCGCCGTCAAACACCTGCACTCGGTGGTTGCACGAGTCGGCGACGTACAGGTTGCCGGTGGCATCGAGCGAGAGCCCCTCGGCGCGGTTGAACTCCCGCGGCCCGTGGCCTGCGCCGCGGATCTCGACCTGCACCGACTCACGGGCCAAGCCGAACTTTTGCAGTCGCTCGACGATCTGAAACTCACTGACGAACGCCGAGCCGTCGGGCGCGATCGCGACCGCGCGAGGGAACGACAACTCGCCTCGTTTCCGGCCATGCCGGCCCCACTGCGACACCAGTTGGCCCTCCGGAGTGAAGTGGTTGATCCGCGAGTAATGCGGCTCGACAACAACGATATTGCCCTCGTGATCGAGCGCCATGCCCTTGGGTCGGCCACGCTCGGTCTCCGGCATCTGCCATTGCAGTAGATAGTTACCTTCGGGGTCGAATTTCTGGATGCGTCCGGTCATGTCACAGACGTAAACATTGTCGGCGCGATCGACTGCCACCGAGCGCGGCTTGACGAACCGGCCCGGCCCATTGCCCCGGCCGCCGATCACGCGCACCTCGGAGAAAATGGCGCTGCCAATTCCGTCGCCGCCTGGCCCAGCGCCGCAGCCGGCGAGCAGCACGCCGCAGCCCAGCGCGATCGCTTGGCCAAGTTGCGAGCGGGTTGTGTGGCAGCGGTTCACCTGACGGCAATCCTCGCCGACTGCGGAGCTTTTGCAAGTTTGGCCCGGCCTGTATAATATCCCACAGCGACCTGACCGAGCGTAACTTTTAGCCTTAGTTTGTTGTACTGCGCTATGAGAGTCATTCACAAGAGGCACACGATGAAAAATGAAACCCTGAGAAGCATTGCGGCTATGGCAGTTATGGCGTGGAGCCTTGGCGGAGTCATGGCTCAGGAATCGAAAAAAACGGACAAGGCGGAAGCGGCCAAGGAGGATCGTGATCAGGATTCCTCCAGCAAAGATCGGCGCGCTCGCATCATGAGGGCGTTTGACAGGAACAAGGATGGCGATCTTGACGAGGAGGAGCGCGGAGCATTGCGCAGGTATATCGAGTCGCGTTCTTCCAAATCAGGAGGAGAAAAAACTCGGGACGACAAAATTGAGGTTCCGAAAGATTATGATCCAAAAAAGAAGTACCCCTTTATCCTCAGCCTCCACGGTTACGGATCAAGTTCCAGGGGTCAGTTGAGGTTTTTCCCCTTGGAAGACCTCGCTGAAAAGCATGACTTTATCTACTGCGCTCCCGATGCCGTAGACCGGAGTTGGAATGCCACAGAAGCCTGTTGTGACTGGCGGGGCAAGGTTGATGACTCAAAGTATCTGCGGGGCTTGATCGAAACGGCAGTGAGGAAATACAGCATAGACCGGAGCAGGATTTATGTGACCGGTTTGTCCAATGGCGGATTCATGAGTTACCGTATGGCCCACGATCACTCTGACTTGATCGCGGCGATCGTTCCCTTTGCTGGGGTGGGCTACAAAACCTGGCCAAGCAAACCGAAAAGATCAGTCAGCGTCCTGCATGTCCACGGCACCAAGGACAGCACGATCAAATGGAACGGAGGCACAACCCGGAGCTCGAGCACCTCCTATCCCGGTGCAGAGGAAAATTTCAATAATTGGAAACAGTTCAACCAGTGCGACCGTGAAGTGGATGCAAAGGAAAACAAGATTGACTTGACCCTGAAAGTACCCGGAAAGGAAACCACGGTGACGCGCTTTGAAAACAAGGATGGGAGTGTCACGACGGAACTATGGAAGGTTGTCGATGGTGCGCATGTCACCCGACCCTCGGGCGAGGCACGGGAACTCATCATCCAGTGGCTGTTAAACAAGAAGAAGCCATAATTCCTGGATTCATTTACTCAGGCAGACTCCAAGTTTATGCTGTTATCCAATACAATCCGAACCATCGCTGTGACTGCGACCCTTCTGGGTTGGTCGTTAATTCCCGCCGGCGCCGAGGACGCCAAGGTCACCCATCATAATGCCGACAATGACGGCGTGAAGATTCACTACGCCACTGCAGGCGACTCCGGGCCGTTGGTTGTGATGATCCACGGTTTTCCTGACTTTTGGTATTCCTGGAACGAACAAATCAAGGCACTGCAGTCGACCCATCGTGTGGCAGCGATGGATCTGCGGGGCTACAACCGCAGCGACAAGCCGAAGGGGCTGGAAAATTATGCCATTCCAAAACTGGTTTCTGACGTTGCCTCCGTGATCCGTGACATGGGCGAAAAGAAGGCGGTGATCGTCGGGCACGACTGGGGCGGCATGGTGGCTTGGCAATTTGCCATGATGCACCCGGAGATGACCGCTCGACTGATCGTCCTCAACCTGCCGCATCCCAAGGGTCTGAATCGCGAGTTGGCAAACAACCCCGATCAACAGCGCAATAGCCAATACGCTCGGAATTTTCAACAACCAAATGCCCACAAACAACTGGATGCCGAGCGGTTGATCCGCTGGGTGAAAGGCGAGGCCAAGCGGGCAAAATACATCGAGGCAATGAAGCGCTCCGACTTCGAGTCGATGCTCAATTACTACAAGCGCAACTATCCGCGGCCACCGTACAAGGAGGACACCTCTGAGCCGGTGCGGTTAAATATGCCGGTGTTGCTGATCCACGGTCTGGATGATTGGGCGTTGCTCCCCGGAGCACTCAATCAAACCTGGGAGTGGCTCGATGGCGACCTCACATTGGTCACCGTTCCGGGCGCCGGTCACTTCGTGCACCACGACAAACCTGATTTCATCAACCGTACGCTGAAAATGTGGCTGATGCGTGATCGTTGATTACGGCTTGCGGACTTCCACGCGGTAATAGCGGGCTTGCTGTGAACCGGGAAGGAACTCGGGCAGCTTGACGAAGCCGGAGGTTGGCCTTGGTTCGAGTCGGCCAACGGTACTCCACTTGCCCTTGGCCAAGTCGTCGCGAGCCTGCAGCCGGTAGGCGATCCCGGCATGCGCCATGAACTCTAAGAGGACAGTGTCGCCGGTAACGGTGATCGATTCCAGGGCGAGGTGGCTGGCGCCGTCCGCCGGGTCGGTGCCCGCAAAATATTCCGCAAGGTTGGTTAGGCCATCGCCATCGGTATCGAGCAGGGCGGCGTCAGGGTCGTCGGGGAGCAGACCGTGGGCGTTCTCCCAGTCGTCCGGCAGGCCATTGAGATTTAAGTCGAGGCGGTTGGGGGCGCCGGGGGTTCCGAGGGTCGGGAAGCGGGCATACGCGTCGGCTCCGTCGGGGAAGCGTCCCTCGGAGACGGCCTTTGATTGGCGGTTGAATGTCACTTCATCGATCAGAAAGCCATTGGGGTCGCGGAGTGCGATGCTTTCTCCGCTGGCGCGAAGCTTGAATGAGACATGATCGGCGCCGCGCTTGGGCTGCCCATCGGCGATGATTTTTCTGTACGCAAAAAAACTGCCATCGATGTAGGAGTGGGCGGGGAGGCGGTGGAGAGTGGGGTTGGCGGGGTCGTCGGAAAGAAAGAACCCACCAAGGGCGATCGGCAGGCCGGTTGGGTTGTGGAGTTCAAACCAGTCCTCACCCTTTTGCGGGTTGGCCATCCACTCGTTGATGCGTAGTTTTGCCGAGTCGCCGGAGGAGAGCGGCTTGTTGGCGGCTCCCGGGGTCGGTTCACTGGGCCACCACATCCCGGCGGCCAGGGGGGTTCGCCCGAGCGCCAGATCCGGGGATTGGAAGCCAAACACAATGCCGTCAAGCAGTGCCGCGCCTCGCGCCTGACTATCGTGGAGGTAAAGCGCGTCGCCGGATGCCTTGAGACCAAAGCCGGTGTTGGTGGCGGAAGCCGGTTTGTCGGGATTGCACTTGAGCACGGTGTAGCCGCCTGAAGCGATGACGCTGCCATCGGGGAAGGCATAACGATGAGGGGAATCGGAAGAGTCACTCAACCCAATGCCCGACAGGTTAATGGGATCGGGATGCGGGTTGTAGAGTTCCAACCAGTCGGGATAGTTGCCCCCGGAGCTTGCGAAGGATCGGTTGTCTGCTAGCAGTTCGTTGATCACGAGGCCCAGTGATCCACCGGACGACACAGTTTTTGCCTCGAGTCGCAGCCCGAACGCAATGTCACTGCTGTTTCCGCTGACTTGGTGCACCTCGGCCGCGAGCAGATTTTCACCCGGCTTGAGCAGTGCGAGATCGATTGTGAACGGTCCCTCGAGCGTGGCGTTGATGATGTTTCTGCCGGCCAACATCTCGTGGTACGGCGCAATATCCGGGAGCATTCCGATTCGCAAGATTTCCTTGCCGTTGAGGTAGAGAATCGCACCGTCATCGACAATCGCCCAAAGCTGCAGCCGGGTCGGCGGAGCTTCCCCGTTCCACTCAAACCGGGTGCGGAAATAAAACGTTCTTGGGCCAAGCGCGAGCGGCGTGTTCAGCGGAGCCGGCATCGGGCTGGACTCATTGGCGAGGAGCGCCTTGCCACTTGGCCAAGCGGCATCGTCGAAGCCCGGCTCGGGCCAATTGGGAGGCGGCGCGGTGGCGTCCTGATGGTAGCTCCATTGGCTGGCCATCTCGATGAGGGTCAACTCGGCTGGCAACGGGTTGATGACCGGTTTTGTGGGGTTGCGCGAGCCAGGGCTGGGAAGCTGCAACGACTCGATGTTGGAGGCGCCATCGGGAACGCGTCCCATGGACGCGCCCGGCATTTGAGGGGTGTACCATACTTGGTCGATCAACGCTCCGTCAGCGTCAAACAACCCGATTAACCCCTGGTCAGAGGAGAGTTGAAACCCGAGTCGCTGCGCTCCGCTGTTGGCTCGGAAGGCCAGGGCGTCCCCGGCGGCGATGAAGGAGAGGGCGGGAAGCAACTGGTGACTCGTCTGCCGCAGGGGCCGGTCGGTGAGGGATAAATCCTGCAGCGCCACCGGCAGGGGCGAGTTGTTGAACAACTCCACGAAGTCCTCATTGCCCGGGCCTGAGCCCTTGGCCAGCCATTCATTGATTTTGAGCGACGAGGCGGCACCGACCGGGGCTGGCCGGTTGGGTTTGCCGGGAGAAGGGTCTGCCAGTCCCCAGCCGTCCTGCAGGCGGGCTATGGAGTGGCCGGAAATTTGCGGGCCGAACACCACGGCGTCCAGCAGTCGGCCTCCCCGCGCGGGCAGGTCAAACAGCACGACCGATTCCCCGCCGTCGCCCAGCGAAAAACCAAGGCTCCAGCCGGGCGCCTCCCGGTTTTCCACGGCAACGACCATCAAAGCGCCGGCCTCAAGTTCTGCACCTTCGGGGAACACAAACTTTGTCGGCAAGTCTGGGTCATCCGTGAGGCTCATGCCGGAAATATTCACGCTAAAATGGCTGCGGTTCTGGATCTCGACCCAGTCGACACCCACTGCCATGACTTCGCTGATCAGCAGGGGAGACGCCTCGCCGGCGGTAGTCCATGTCATTGAGTGCGGCGACGGCATCCACTCTCCGGCTACGTCCTGTCCGATGACTTCAAGCGTGTGTTGCCCCTCCGCTGCGATGGATAGAATAAGCGGCTCGGAAATTGGTTTCGGCTCGCCAAACTCCCCGCCGTCCAACCGGTGGCGATAATGCGACAAGCCTGGCCCCCAGATAGAGATCGCCTCGTCCTGTCTGGGCGTGGGTGAGACTGGTGCGCCGGTGAGAAGAAGCCGGCCACCACCGGGGCCAATGTCACTGCCGAAGAGTCCTATCCCGGCGGCGGCGGCGGCGGGAGCCTCGATGTTCCCGTCGCCCGGCCGGAAAGGCGTCTGCGCGAACAGGCCGTGCGTGACGTCACCGGCTGCACCGGGCAGGAATAGTGCCGCGCAACGGTCGAAGAGGTTGTTCACCCAGACATTTTTGCCGGCATCTGGAAAGTTGATGAACTCGGCAACGCTGATCTTGCACTCCGTGAACAGGTTGTTTTGCACTTGCAGTGACACGCGGCCCGCGAGGCGGATAGCCACGTCCGTTTTGCCAAGCCGATTGCACGCCAGAACAGTGCTAGGCCAAGCACCAGTCGAGGTGCCACTGATTGAAACTGCCGCCGCCCTCTGGGCCGGTGATTCCGGGTGGCGGAAATTCTGAAACCGGTTTTCCCACAGAAAACTGTTGCAGCCGGACAGCTTGAGCGCCTCGCGGGCCCCTCCCAAAAACCGGTTGCCACGCAGTTCCAGCCAGCCGCCAAGTTGGTCTTGGCCATCGAACACAAAAACCGGAGCCGCCCGGTCGGTTGCGGGAAAGTGGTTGCCTCGAAAGACGACATGATCGTCGCCGGCGAAGCCGCTCCCGGTCACGATGGACACCGCTGCCCCGGTTTCTGTCGCGGACACCTCGAACGAACAGCTGCTCGTCACCAGTGCGGAGTTGGAATATTCGATCGCCGCGCCAATCAGGTCCTGGAAAGCGACATGGGACAACTCGAGTCGTGAGCCCTCGGCTTGAACCGCGGCGGTGTCGGCAGTGACGGAGGAAATATTCACGTGATCCAGCCTGTTTGCCTGGGTGGAATCGATCCACCGAATCCCGCGCCATCGATGACTAGAGCCGGGGAGGCGGGTCAGGGTGGCGCGCCTATCCGGCTCTCCGCTGATCGTCAGGCCTCCCTGTACCTCGAGTTGAGCATCCTCTCCGAAATACACCATGGCACCGGCTTCAATCGAGAGCGTAGCCTGTTTTTGAACGATCGTTTTGCCGGGGAAAAACCACGGTCCGGCAGCGGCGGATAAAAATGTGTCCGTCGTGATGTTCGCGTTGACCAGCTGGTGCGCTCCGGTCTCGTGCCATACAGTGAACTCGAGGCGGTTCAATTCGTCGTGGCTCGCATTGAAGGCTCTCACGGAGAGGTGATTGAGCCCCGGCTGCAACTCAAAAGCGTCGACCTTCCATCTGGCCTCCCAGGCCTCCCAGTCTGCCGGGATGCCATTTACCGTGACCGAGCGGGTGGCTAGGGCACTCGCCCGGCCCTCCAGGGCAACGAGGGAGGTTTCTGAGACGCGATGCCCCTGCTTGAATGGCAGATCGGTCGAGAGGGTCAGCGTTTGTGGGATTTCCGTCAGAATGAACTCGCGACGGGCGGCAACGAAACTTTTCAACCGCTCGATTTCCGATTCATCCACCCTGCCGCCCATCACTTGTTTGACAAACGCAGAAAATTGATCCTCCGAAAAAACGGTTTCTGCCTGCCTTTGCAACTCGGCGAAATAGCGCGGCACGAACGCCGGGTGTTTGAGGAAACGGGCCACCTGATCCGGCTTGGTCAAGTGCCCGCTGGCTTGCGCTGGCTCTGCGGCCCGGAAAAGTCCAGCCGTGGGGCTCCCTGCTGTGTCGCCCCGGCCAAGAATGGTGTCGAGGTCGTACGGAACAAGGACATGCCGGTTTGTGTACAAGTCTTTGAAATGGATGAAGTCATCCCCGATTCCGTTGGCCAGTCCGGATTCCCGGTTGTCGAAAAACGTGTTGATAGCAAAAAAGCGCAGCCAGTTGTCGACATCCAGCGATGCCGAGACAGATGCGACAAACTCCTCCTCCGGGGTTTCGGTCAGGAGTTGGCAAAGTTGGATCAGGTCCCGCCAGTCATTCTCGGCGGCGTTGGTTTCCTTGAAATAAACCTGCCGATACGGTTCGGGATCCTCTCCCAGGTAGGCAAAGTCGGCCTCCATGCTCCCCGTTCGCACCGTGCGGTAAATGTTCACTGGGCCCAGGTTGTGGAAACCTGCAAAGTCGCTGCTGACCACATCGTTATATGCATAGGTGCCGTACATGGGATATCCGGCCACGGCGGAGTCTGCGCCATTGAGCCTGACACGAACCAGGCGCGACCGTGAAACCAGAAGCCCTGCCTGCTGGCACAGCGCGCTGCCAAGAAGTTGGATATGCGGATACTGCGCGTTGAGGTTGATTTTCTCCACACCGTGCCAAGGGGTGTCACTGGGAAAGTCCACCCTGAAATTGTTTGGTGTTTTCCAGCGGCTCCCGTTGCCGCGATTTCGGATGTCTGCAAGATAGCGAATTTCCTGCTTGCCGCTCATCCGGGAGATGAAGGTGGCATTCATTCGCGCGTCGCTGAAACGGCCGGTTGAGTTTTTTACCATGCTAAGGAAGTAGTCCCTTTCAGCCTTTGTCATAATGATCCGGAAAAAGGGGAGGGAGTCGTCCGCCAGCGAGTCGTCCACCTGGTAAAGCAGGTTCGCACGGCGGGCGTCCTCCTGCACGGCAACCGCTGGGTAAATTCTGGAGTGGCCCTGCGTATCCCGGGCACGAATATAAAACTCAACCACCGTGCCATCCGGAAAAGCCGGGATGGACAGTCCAAACAGACCGTCGCCGGCCAGTCCGTCCCCGTGGGTACCGTCATCAAGCAGGGGTGCCGTCAGGTAATCCTCCGCCGGGTCCGGCCGATAAAACAGGTCGGCTGCCAATCCGGTTTTCTGTTCGTCAACCAGTCTCACGGTGATGTGCACCCCGCTTGAGGATTGCGGCACAATTGGCGAGTGACGGACGTTGAGAATCATTGGCGCCGCATCCGCGTTGAACACGGAATTGACCGTCCCCGGCGTGCCTTCCTCCACAGTGCTGGCAGCCCAGTTTTGTCCATGCTTGTTGGAGATGCCCGGGTTTATGAGTTCTAGGGATTTGCCTCCGCCGTCATGTTCCGCCAGCCAATCCCAGCCCTGGTGTTCGTAGCGGGGCAGACCCCGCTGGCGAATAGACCACTCCCCTTCGTCAGCGTAAGAAAGGGAGTCGATTATTTTGCCGTTGGCATCCTCCAGCTGGATAGTCTCCCCCCGGTTGCTCAGCACGCCCTCCCAGTCACCAACGATCGGTTGAACGGCGGGATATTTGGCCGCGAAGACGGCAACATCTGCCGCGACGACAAGATAGCCATGCGGCGGGAGGGTTGCCTTCGGGAAATCAAGCCGCACCCCGCGGCGCAGCGACCAGCCTTCCAGATTGACCGTTTCGTCTCCTGTGTTGTGGAGTTCCACAAACTCCTCGCGGACATCCTCGGACGAGGGGTGGTAATGAATTTCATTGATCACCACGCCGCCGAACAACGGCAAGGTTGAAACCAAACAGACAGCGGACAGCAAGGTCGGCGTGGCTGGGAGGTGCCTCCACAATGCTAAAAAAATATTCAACAACATTGTGCCAAGACCGGTCCCCTGTTTTGTTTGATGATGAACTTCAATGCCATGCCGCTACTGATCCCCTGCAAGGCGCATCCTGAAAAAGCCTGAATGCGCTTGAAATTGGTTCAAGGGGGCGACCTTGATTTCTCCCCCAGGAGCAAAAACAGGACGGAACTGCTGCAGGTCATCCCACTGGGGGTTGTCCGCAAGGTAGCGCGTGCCCTGAAGTTGGTATACCCTGTGGGGCATGGCCTGCCATTGGAGATGGTGTTCTCCATCACGGCTGCGCGTCGCATTGAGCAAGATCGCACTAAAAGGGTTGACCGGGTCAGTTCCTGCCGTGAGTTCCTGGCGGTTGGTCAGACCATCTCCGTCAAAATCATCCTGGGGCAGGACATCTCCGATTCTGGAGACGGAATCCTCAAGGTTGGCATGGATCACGCGCTGCTCCCATTCATCGGGGAGCCTGTCTGAGTCTGCATCCGCGGATTGGCTTGAGGTTAGCATCAGGTCGAAAAACAGGTCGGTGCTGTCCGGGCGTGTGTTAAACAAGTGTACGGCCGCCACGTTTCTTCCAAGCACGAGCGACGGTATTTTTTTTGCGGGGACAATGGCACTCCGCGCCCGCGGGGCCAAATCTGATTCGCTGGCTCTTCCGTTGAACGGCAGCTCCCCGGCCGGTAACCCGACCCGAGCCAGTTCGAATCCGTTGATCCAGATGGCAAAGCCGTCGTCGTACGTTGCGTGAAACCGAAATGATCCCATGGCGTCCGGCGAACTCAGTTCAAACTCATGTCGAAGATACACGGTGGTGTAATTGTTACGCATGTCACCAAACACGCTTTGGACATCCTCCCGGCCATAGCCCAAAGGGGCAGTGCCGGTCGCCCAATCAGTGTCTCTGAACTCCCTTTGTTGCCATCTGTCCCTTGGCTCCGAAGCTTCCTTTACTCCCTTGAGCCACTTCCAACGATTTGATTTTGATTCTATCTGTGTTTGGGGTGCCTCTGTTTCCTGCGCCTGGAAAATCACGGACTTTGGGCCGGTCAATTCACCGTTTTTTGCCTCTAATAATTCAACCTTGAAAGAATCTGTCCCCGTGATGTCAAGGATTTGCAGCGAAACATCCTTCGCCGTTTCGCCCGCTTGAAAAACAAGTTTGCCATCCGCAACCACGTTGCCGGCTCCCCCGTTTTTGCTGGCAACCAGGACCTTAAAACGGACATGCACAGGTTGACTCGCGGGCCGGCTCAATCCAACGGAAATCCGGGTCGGGTCTTCGGGTCGATCCCAGCCCCTGAACCCAATGCCAGGCACAAACATGGCCTCGGACAAGAATGTCGAGA
>Ga0206679_10001009_pt1 | contig 23490 bp, 20 predicted proteins | sample M110012015metaG_FD_155464 | JGI IMG/M metagenome (GOLD analysis project Ga0206679, IMG submission 155464) | Ammonia-oxidizing marine archaeal communities from Monterey Bay, California, United States - M1 100m 12015 | ecosystem: Environmental > Aquatic > Marine > Intertidal zone | place: USA... | reverse complement strand
AGACAAACAATTACACAGAAAGCCATTTCTTCCATCATTTCCATTTCTCCACCAACAAATAGAAGTGTAGAAAAGGCAAAAACTGTAGTTAGAACTGAAGTGATTACTGCATTTTTTACTTCCATTGTCCCATCTAGAGCAGCTCTCATAGGAGATTTTCCTTTTTCAAAATGCGCATAAATGTTTTCAGCAATAACAATTCCATCATCCACTAGGATTCCAACAACCAGTATCATTCCAAACAAAGTAACCATGTTGATGGTCATTCCATAGATAATTCCAAATGAAAGCATCCCAATGAAGGAGAAAGGGATTCCAAATGCTACCCATAATGACAATCGTAGACTGAGAAAAAGACCTAGAACTAAACAAACAAGAGCTAATCCAATGATAAGGTTTTTAGATAGCAGATTGATTCTTTGGTCTAGTAGGTCGGCAAATTGAAAAAGGCTAGTCATGACATACTCGTCATTTTCTTTATTGAATTCATCAATATATCCGTTCATGAAATTTGCAATATTGTTTAAATCTTCATCAGTAGTTTTTTTTACAATGAAACTGACACTTCTTTTCCCATCTAGATATCCTTTTAAAGGTATTTCAGAAAAGTCTAAGGCAACATCTGCTATTTCATTTAGTGTAATTAGATCTCCGTTAGGGAGTGCTTTTATGATAATACTTGCTATTTTTTCTGGATCGGTAGATCTGTTCATAGAACGGATAATGATTTCTTCTTCTTCAGTTTTCACACTTCCTCCAGAAAGATCTATGTTGCTTACTTTTATGGCATTTGATACTTGGTCAAAAGTTAATCCATACCTTAATAAATCATTTTCTCTAATATCAATGGCAATAATAATTGGTGGATATCCTATTACATCTATTTGACTTACCTCTTTACTATTAAGCAATTCCTGCTCTATTTTATCAGCCATTGTTTTTAATTCCCATAAGTCATCAGGTCCTGATAAGGAATAGAAGCCGACCACTTGGCTCATTCCTCCCATTCCTCTAGACTTTTGAGCAAAAACAATTGGTTTTTCAGCTCCTTGAGGAAAAGAGTAAATTCCATCTACAGCATTTTTGACATCTTGTAATAAGATGTCAATATCATATCCATCATAGCTTTCGATAGTTATTCTTGATAAATTTTCTGAAGACTTAGAAGTTACCTCTTTAACTCCTTGAATTCCATTCAAGGATTGTTCTACTTTAGTAGTGATTCCTTTTTCTATTTCTTCTGGAGATGCACCAGGATAAGACACATTAATATAAACCTCATTTGGTGTTAGTTCTGGGAAAAATGAATGAGGCATTAAAAAGAGGGATAAAATACCAGAAATAGCAGTGATAATGATAATGGCATTCGCCCATATTGGATATTTTATAAAATACTCAATTACCTTTTTCATAATAACTAAGGATTTGTAATAGTTTCATTCAGTTGAATACTAACCTCCATACTGTCTTTTGCGTTGATGACAGGCTCTATGACAATTCTTGTAGAATCTGAAAGACCTTTAACAATAAATGAATTTTCTTTTGTTACCACAATGTCAAGTTGAGTAGGGATTAAGCGCTGGTTTTCATTAACTGTATAAATGGAATTTTTATTAAAAATTGCCCTTCTTGGAATTTCAGCGACATTTTCAACACCTTCACAAATGATTATTGCATCCATGAACATACCATCATATAGCAGTTTTCCTATTTCGTTATTTATAGTTACATAAACTGATAGGTTTTGAGTATTTGAGTTTACAAATTCACCTATCCTTGAAATTGATCCTTCAAACTTTTCATTATTTTCTGTTAATTGTACTTTATTGCCAGTTTTAACGAAGCTTTTGTTTTGAACAGGAATAGGAATCTCTATTTCTAATTTACCTTTTCTTATTATTTTAATGATTGGAGCCCCAGGATTAACAATAGCTCCTTCATCTGTATATGCTTCTATGATAGTTCCTTCAAAAGGGGCTGTAATGTTATATTTTTTCAGTTTTTCTTCGTCACTTTTTATATTGTAATATTCCGAAAGGATATTCCTAGATATAATGAAGTTCTTTTCTTTTGAATTAACAAAACCAGGGAAGCTGGGTAGGTTTTTTTCTACTTGTATTGAATTGAAAAAAGCAGACCATTTTTTATATTCATCAGGGAAGTCAACGATTAAATCTGGCATGCTTAATGAAATAATATTTAAATAGTTACTTTTTCTAGCCTTTATTGCAAGCTGTGCATCTTTATTATCGATTTTAACAATAAGTTGACCTTTAGTAAATTCTGTACCTTTTTTTAATGAAATATTACTAGAAAGCTTTCCCTGAACTTCTGAAGATATATTTATATTAGAGGATGAGGTGACTCTTCCGAAGCTAGAAATAGTTAAAGGTCTAGTTTGATTGTTGATTAATGCTGTTTTAACATATTTTGGACCGATGGTGTCATTTTCAGCTTTGATTTCTTTTTCCTTCCTGATATCTTCAGCATTTTGCACTCCATAATCAATTCCCATTTTATAAGAGTAATAACCAATATAATAGATGATTATCATTAAAATAATGCTCGAAACAATTATTAGAACATGTCGTATTTTCATGTGAAATTTATTTGGATTGTAAATTTAAAAGGATATTCGTCAAAAAAATGAAAAATCACAAATGCTTTTTGCATCATAATAAATCTCTAGAGTATATTTAATTGAAATTATTAATTTTTTTGGAATACATATTAAAAATAATTTATTCATAAATTAAAAATCTACTCATTCTTTTAGTTTTACAATTTTATAACTTGCTTTTTATGATTAAGATCAAGGTAGTATTTTTACTATTATTAATATCAGTCTCTTTTAGATCTCAGACTCCTATACAAGTTAGTCATGAATCCGGAAAATACATTGACACCTTAATATTAAAAATAAGAGGAGATTTTAAAAAGCTATATTATTCTCTTGATGGCTCAATCCCTAGTCGTAACTCTAAAAGATGGAGAGATTCATTGATAATTTCTGAAACTTCGATTGTAAGGATAAAACCAGTTTTTAATGGCACAAAAAAGGATACTATTATCAATCGGTTTTTTCTCTTCAATTTTAACAAGCAATTACCTGTTGTTCATATTGCTATTGACCCTGCAGATTTATGGGATTCAGAGAAGGGAATTTATGTAAAAGGAGCTCATGCTTATTTAGACTCATCTGGTAACTTAAAAAATTCTAATTGGTACAAAAATTGGGAAAAACCAGTTCATTTAATTTATTTAGATGATGATAGTTTATCAATACAACAGGATTGTGGAATAAAGCTATTTGGGGAATCAACTAGAAGATATCAAGATAAATCTTTTAAGATAATTGCTAGGTCTGAATATGGGTCTAATGTATTCAATCATCAATTTTTTAAGTTAAAAAAGTTAGACAAGCATAAACATCTTGTTATTAGGTCATCAGGAAATGATTTTAATGGCACAAGGTTTAAGGATGTTTTTAGTGCCTATTTAGTTAGGAATTTAGAAATTGACCATATGTCTTTTCAGCCAATCCATCTTTTTATTAATGGTAATTATTGGGGTGTTTACAATTTAAGAGAAAAGATCAATGAGCACTATTTAAAATACAATAAAGGATTTAATAAAGACAGTGTTTCTATTGTTAAAGGAAAATGGATCCCTCAACATGGTAATAGAAAAGATTATATGGATATGTATAATTGGTTCTTGAGGTTAAAAAAAATGGATAGTGCTAATTATGTAAAGGTTAATGAATTTTTAGATATCCGTAATTATATCAATTTTAGGATCTTTCAGCTATATATAAATAACTCAGATTCTAGGGGTAATATTCGTTATTGGAACTCAAGTCAGGGAGATAAGAAATTTAGAATGATACTATATGATACCGATCATGGTTATAGATATGCAAGTAGGAGATTTTTAGCACATTCTTTAAGCAATGCAGGTGAGTATTGGTATAATCCACCATGGAGTACACGTTATTTAAGAAAATTAATGAGTAATGAAGATTTTAAAAGTGAATTTTTAATTCAATATGCACATCTATTAAATACTTCTTTACATAAAGATACTATTATTAAATCTATAGATCATCTGCAGTCAATTTATATCAATGAATTGCCTAGACCAGGAGAAAAGATAATCCCTCATTTAAAAAGAGTTCCAAAGACTGAAAAAAAATGGTTAATTGAAGTTGATAAGCTAAGAACTTTTGCTAGGATGAGAGATGAATTTGTTAAATCTGAACTGGTTCGTCTATTAGCTCCAGAAGGGTGGGTAGAAATTGAGGTCAATAATGATAAAGGCAAGGTTAGTATAAATGAAAATTATCCAATATGCTTGCCATTTAAAGGGCAATATTTAAAAGGTTTTGGATTTAGAATAGAAGCCTTGGATGATGGTTGTCATCAATTTATAAGCTGGTCTGATGGAGATTCTAATAGAATAAAATTATTTACGGCTGATACAGTGTTTAAATTCTATCCAGTTTATGAATGTGTAATTCCTGAAGTTTTAATACAACAAAATAAAGTTAAACGTAACCAAGAGAAGATTGGATTTTTTGGGTTGAAAGTAAATGAATGGCTCTTGTATATAGGGTATTTATTTCTCTTTTTAGGGTTACTTTTCCTTATTTATATATTCTTAAAAATGATAAAAGCCCGATAAACGGGCTTTTATGCGATAAATAAATTTAGTAGAGTATTTAACCTTCAGCTACCTCAAATTCAATATTTACAGTAATGTCTTTATGAATTTTAATATCTGCAGAATATTTACCAATAGATTTGATGTTCTTTTCAACTATATTAATGTTTTTTCTATCAATTTCAAATCCAGCTTCTTTTATTGCATCTGTAAGCTGAATGTTAGTGATTGATCCAAAGATCTTTCCTTTTTCACCCACCTTAGCGGCTACTTTTATTTTTGAGGATTTAATAGATTTAGCAAGTTTTTCTGCTTCTTCTTTTATTTTCACTTCTTTATGAGCTCTCTGTTTTTGATTTTCAGCATGCATTTTCTTTATTGAATCAGTAGCAAGAATTGCAATACCATTAGGGATTAAATAATTTCTCCCATAACCATTTTTTACAGATACTATTTCGTTTTCATCTCCTAGAGACTCAACTTTTTTCTTTAATAATATATCCATGATTATTCCTCCTTATTTTAATTGGTCAGCAACATATGGCAAAATAGCAAGATGACGTGCACGTTTAACTGCTTGTGATACCTTTTTCTGATATTTTGCAGAAGTACCTGTTAATCTTCTAGGTAGTAATTTACCTTGTTCATTAATAAATTTTATAAGGAATTTAGGATCTTTATAATCAATGAATTTTATTCCTGATTTTTTGAACCGACAATACTTAGTTTTAGTTACTTCAATATTAATCGGATTTAAATATCTAATTTCTGAATTTTTATCAGCCATTTTTTAAATTTTTTAGTTTATACTAAGCTTTAGCAGTGATTTCTGCATTTTTGCTTCTTCTTTTTTCAGCATAAGCAAGATGATCTTTGTCCATTTTCATGGTTAGGAATCTCATTACTCGCTCATCTCTTTTAAATTCGACTTCAATTTTACTTACAGTATCTCCAGCAGCTTCGAATTCAAATAAGAAGTAAAAACCTGTGGTCTTTTTTTGGATAGGATAGGCTAATTTTTTTAAGCCCCATGATTCCTCAAATTTTATTTCAGCACCACAATTCTTTAATGACTTTTTGAATTTTTCGACTGCTTCCTTTGTCTGTTTATCAGACAAAACGGGAGTTAAAATGAAAACAGTTTCGTAATTATTCATGTTATTAATTTTTAATATTCGGGGCGCAAAGTTAATATTTTTATTCATATATAGTATAATAAAGTAATTAATTGTGTTAATAAATAATTTTCAACTAATTCTAATTTCAATAGGGCTGTCTTCATTTGATACTTTATATTTGTTGTTGTATATATGTCTAAAGAAAGCTACATAGTTTCTGCCTTAAAGTATCGTCCATTAACATGGGGAAGTGTTGTTGGACAATCTAATATTACTGATACTTTGCAAAAAGCCATTGATACTGGTCAGCTAGCACAGGCTTATTTGTTTTGTGGACCTAGAGGTGTAGGTAAGACGACTATTGCAAGAATCTTTGCTAGGTCAATTAATCAGGTTGATGATAAAAAGCAAACTGATTTCTCTTATAATATTTTTGAATTGGATGCTGCATCTAACAATCATGTAGATGATATAAGAAATATCACAGACCAGGTAAGAATACCTCCTCAAATAGGTAAATATAAAGTGCATATTATAGATGAGGTTCATATGCTTTCTTCTGCTGCTTTTAATGCTTTTCTAAAGACTTTAGAAGAGCCGCCACCTCATGCAATTTTCATTCTTGCTACTACTGAGAAACATAAGATTATACCTACAATACTTTCAAGGTGTCAGGTGTATGATTTTAATAGAATAACAGTTAAAGACATTGCAGACCATTTAGAAGATATTGCTAAAAAGGAAAAAGTAGTTGTAGAAAAAGAGGCTTTAATGGTAATTGCAGAAAAGGCTGATGGCGCATTGAGAGATGCATTATCAGTTTTTGATCAAATGGTAAATTTCTGTAATGGAAATATTACTTATAAAGCTGTCATTAAGAATCTGAATATTCTAGATCATGATTATTTCTTCAAAATTTCTGATAAAGTTTACAAAAATGATATTCATGAGACCTTAATGATTTTTGATGAAATTTTAGCCAAAGGTTTTGATGGGCATCATTTTATTACTGGATTAGGTAGTCATTTTAGAAATTTACTAGTTTGTAGGGATAAAAAAACTATTTCTTTACTAGAGGTAAGTGATAAAATAAAGGATCAGTTTATTGATCAGTCAAATAATTTTGATTCAAGGATTATTATTGACATCCTTAAAATATTATCCGAAGCTGATATTCATTATAGAACTAGCAAAAACCAACGGCTTCATGTTGAATTAGCGTTAATGAAAATGGCATCACTGAGTATGTCGGACGAAAAAAAAAAACAATTGATTTCCGCATAATGCCTCCTAAATCACTGTTGAGTTTGCAAAAGGTTGCTAATTCAACAGCTGAAAAGACTATTCAAGTTGTTCAAAAGAATGATTTAGCTGAAAAAACTAAAAGTATACCTACTGTTAAGGAGCATCCCAAAAAAGTAGCTTATTCCCATTCAATTAAAAGAAAAGAGATCAATAATCGGACATCTTCAACTTCAATTTATAAGATGAAAGATGATATTATTAAAAAATCTTTAAACAAAAAGGAGGAGGTTGACCTTTCAGATAAGCCAAGAGATGAATTTAATAATGAGCTGCTACTAGAAAAGTGGAATATGTATGCTGAAATGCTTAATGAAAAAGGGCGCCAAGGAATGTATGCAACACTAACAAAATACCAACCGATTTTAGGGGAAAACTATACAGTGTCGTTTGAAATTGACAGTGAAGTTCAGCGATTGGAACTTCAAGAAGAAAGTCTTGAAATTTTAAATCACTTAAGAACAGAGCTTAATAATTATGGCATTAAATTAGTTTATATGGTAATTAAGAGTGATAAATCAACTAAAAAACACTTGAATAGTAAAGAAATATTCTTAAAAATGGCTGACTCTAATACAGATTTAAAACATCTTAGGGATAAATTTAATTTAGATATTGAGTATTAAGAATTCCTGTTCTGTTATATGTTTAAATCAGTTCTTATATTTGTTCGATGATATTACCTATTGTAGCTTATGGAAGCTCTGTTCTTCGCAAGGAATGTGATGAAATTGAAGAGAATAAAGATATTTCTGGTTTAATTGATAACATGTTCGAAACCATGTATGCGGCTAAAGGGGTTGGTTTAGCATGTCCACAAATAGGTCAGGCTATTCGTATGTTTGTAGTTGATGCTGCTCCTTTCTCAGAGGAAGAAGCTAAAAATGAGGAAGAAGCTAAAAACTTAGAGATCTTAAAAAACTTTAAAAAAGTTTTTATTAATCCAATTATCGAAGAAGAATCTGGAAATGACTGGCCATTTTCTGAAGGGTGTTTAAGTATACCTGGAATTAGAGAGGATGTCATACGTAAGGGGGTTATACACATTTCTTATTTTGATGAGAATTGGAATTTTCATGAAGATGTATTTACTGGTATTGCTGCAAGGATTATTCAACATGAGTATGACCATATTGAAGGAATTTTATTTACTGATCATTTAAATCCATTAAAAAGAAGGTTATTGAAGCGTAAGCTAGTTGATATTAGTAAAGGAAAAGTTGATGTTGATTATAAGATGAAATTTGCATCGAAAAAAAAATAAAATGAAAAAAGTAATTTATAGTTGTTTACTTATCTTGATAATGGTTCAATGTTCAAATACTAATAAAGTTGAATCAACAAATAATTCAGGTCAAATAGACCAAATGTTAGTTCTTGAAAAAAAAATTCTGTCGATTCAAAATAATGTTAAGAAAAAAAACGAAAAATTAATGTTAGGAGAAGAACTATATAGTAGTGCTACTCAATTCATTTTGAATAATCCAAATCATGAACAGATAGAAAGTGTATATGTTTTAGCGGCTAGGGGAGCAGAAATAAGTGAAAAATATGACAATGCCATTAATTATTATTTTCAAGCACAAAGGAAATTTCCTGAATCTTCAAAAGCTGCTGAATATTTAAAATCAAGAGCGATTATTTTGGACTTTATTTTAAAAAGAAAAAAACAGGCAATTTTAGCCCATGAAGAATTGATCGATTTATATCCAAATCATCCTTTGGCTATTGATTCTAAAGAATACTTAAAGAGAAATTTAACTGATCTTCCCGATACAATTTCAAGTCAGGAGTTAGAGAAAATACTTGAGAATAAAGATTGATTTTTTTGAAAATAATTGTATTTTAAATTAAAAAAACAATTTCAAATTGACTTCTTCCAAAAAAAACATATTTCTTGTAGATGATGATCAAACAGCTAATTTCATTAATGAAATGCAGATTAATAGGTTTTCAGGTGACTTTAATATATTGACTTTTACCTGTGCTCAAAAAGCACTTGAAGAGCTCAAGAATAATTTTAAAATACCTGAATTTATTTTTTTAGATATAGACATGCCTAATTTAAGTGGTTGGGATTTTATAGAAAAGTTTAAAAAGCTTAAACTTTCATCTAAAATAGTAATGGTTACTTCTTCATTAAATCCAAGTGATAAACAAAAAGCAAATGAATTAAATGAAGTTATTGCTTTTATTGAAAAACCAATGGTTAAAAACCATTTACATCCAATTTTTAAAAACTGATATTTTACATGTGAATAACCTCACCATAAGCAGCAGCAGCAGCTTCCATAATTGCCTCACTCATAGTAGGATGAGGGTGAATCGTTTTAATAAGCTCATGTCCTGTAGTCTCTAATCTTCTTATTGCTACTATTTCAGCAATCATTTCTGTGACATTAGCTCCAATCATATGTCCTCCAAGAAGTTCACCGTATTTAGCATCAAAAATAAGTTTGATGAAACCATCATTATGACCAGAGGCACTGGCTTTACCAGATGCAGAGAATGGGAACTTTCCAATTTTCAATTCGTGACCTGCTTCTTTAGCAGCTTTTTCAGTCATTCCTACAGAAGCAATTTCTGGAGAACAATAGGTGCATCCAGGGATGTTGTTGTAGTCAATACTTTCCGGATTTAACCCTGCTATTTTTTCAACACATGTTATTCCTTCTGCTGAAGCAACATGGGCAAGAGCGGGTCCTGGAACTGCATCACCTATAGCATAATATCCTGGTATATTGGTTTCATAAAACTCATTAACAATGATCTTTCCTTTATCAACTACAATTCCTACTTCTTCTAATCCAATTTTTTGGATATTAGCTTCAATTCCTACTGCAGAAAGCACAATGTCGCAATTAATGGTTTCCTCTCCTTTTTTAGTTTTTATTGTAACAGTACATGAATTACCTTTTGTAGCTACTTTTTCTACAGTAGACTCGGTCATTACTTTTATGCCGTGTTTTTTAAATGTTCGTAAAAGTTGTTTAGATACTTCTTCATCTTCTACAGGTACGATGTTTGGTAAGAATTCGACTATTGTAACATCGACTCCCATGGCGTTATAGAAGTATGCAAATTCAACCCCAATAGCTCCAGAACCAACTACCACCATTTTTTTAGGCAACTTAGGTAAGACCATAGCTTCTCTATATCCTATGATGTTTTTCCCATCCTGTTGTAAGTTAGGAAGCTGTCTTGATCTGGCACCAGTTGCAATTATTATATGTTTAGCAGCGTATTCTGTGTTTTTTCCTTTTTCATCAGTAACTTGAACTTTTTTTCCAGGAATTACTTTTCCTGTCCCCATAATCACATCAATCTTATTTTTTTTCATTAGGAATTGCACACCACCACTCATTTTTTCAGCTACACTTCGGCTTCTTTTAATAATGCTATTAAAATCAGCTTTAAAATCATTTACTTTTATTCCATAATCATCTGCATGATTGATGTAGTCAAAAACATTAGCGCTTTTTAATAATGCTTTAGTTGGTATACATCCCCAATTCAAACAAATTCCTCCTAGAGATTCTTTTTCAATTACAGCAGTTTTTAATCCTAATTGAGAGGCTCTGATAGCTGTAACATATCCTCCAGGTCCACTTCCAACAACAATTACATCATAATTCATAAGTATCAAGTTTTAATTTGTAAGTGCGAATTTAACAAATCTAATTTTCTAATAAAGTTTTTTAAGTTCTAGCTTTTTAACAATTTGTTTTGCTAATAAGTCTGCAGAAGCATTATTAAAACGAAACCATAGCTCTGGTTCTATAAGTTCAATTTCTGAAACCGCGGGTTCGTTATTATTATCCCAGATCATATCAACCCTTGCATAGACAGGTAGGGGCTCAATTGTCTTTACTGTATTTTCTGCAAATTGAATCTCTTTTTCAGTGGGGGTGTATTGATGGACAGTTCCTCCAAAATCATCCTGAACTCTAAAATCTCCAGGTTTGGCTTTTTTTAAAATTGAATGGCTGAATATACCTCCATAAACCATAAAAGCAACCTCTCCTTTTTCAATTACGTTTTCTTGAAATTCCTGCAATAAAAAATCTTCATGTTGAATTAGGTCATTGAAAATTTTCGCATGCTTAATAATGTTATCCTTGTTAATTTTATAGGTATGTCGTGCTGCTCCAGAAATAGTAGGTTTAAGAACAGATTTATCCCAACCCATTTTATTGATTATGTCAGTTAAATTTTCTTTTGAACCTTTTTTAATAAAGTAGCTTGGCGGAATATTTATCCCTTTTTGATGAATTTCATTTAAGTAATGCTTGTCTATATTCCAGAGAATCTGATCATATGAATTAATCAGTTGGGTTTGGTCTTTGATTTTATCTAGCCAATTTTTAAATTCTTTAAACCTATGAAAGTAATCCCAAGTAGTTCTAAATAATGCAAAATGAGTAGATGACCAATCAAAGTTGGGGGAGTCCCATGCTACTTTTTTTACATGACATCCTAATTGTTGAAGAGCATCCTTAACTAGTCCATCTTCGGTGAGTACATTTTGTGTGTAATCATCTATTTCTTTTGGTGAGATATACTTTGACTCAGTTAATAGAATTACATCATATTTTTTCATTATAAAGCTGAATTTTTGTGGCAAATATAAATTGAATTATCAATTATAGATTCCTTATGTTTTCTAATTTAGCTTCTTAGATAATTTTGTATGAGATATTCTTTTAAAATAGACAACCCTCAAAAGCATTTTATTCAAATAACTATTGAATTAGATGTTCATAAAGATAAGTCTGTTGATCTTCAACTTCCTTCATGGAGACCCGGTAGATATGAGCTAGGTGATTTTGCGAAAAATGTAAAAAGTTTTAGCGCTAAGGATGAATTTGGTAATAACATTGATTTCTCTAAGATTAGAAAAGATCTATGGAGAATTCCTTCAAATGAGCATAAAAAATTAACAATTAGTTATCAATATTATGCTGCTGAATTAAATGCAGGTTCTACTTGGCTAGATGAAAATCAACTGTATATAAATCCTATAAATTGTTGTATGTACAATCCTTTAAGTTTAGATGAGGAATGTTATTTAGAATTAGATCTACCAGAAAATTATCAAATAGCAACTTCTTTAACAAAGCAGGATCATGTTTTGTTTGCAAGTGATTTTCATGTATTGGTGGATTCTCCTATTATTTGCAGCCCAACTTTACAGATCTTTAACTATAAGTTGCAAGATGTGAATTTTCATGTCTGTTTTCAGGGTGAGGTTAAAGTTAATTGGGATAAAATGGAAAAGGATTTTATTGAATTTACAGCATGTCAGATTGAGAGGTTTGATAGTTTTCCTGTTAATGAATATTATTTCTTATTTCAAATTACTCCTTATGCTTCTTATCATGGTGTTGAGCACCAGCGTTCTACTGTTATTTTATTGGGACCTTCATATGCTATCTTTAAAAAGAATTATTCTAAGTTATTAGGAATATCATCTCATGAGCTTTATCACACATGGAATGTTAAAACCATCAGACCTAATGATATGCTTCCATATGATTATTCAAAGGAAAATTATACTGAGATGGGGTATGTTACAGAGGGGGTTACAACCTATATGGGAGATAGGATGTTATTTGAATCAGGCGTTTTTTCTGAAAAAGATTATTTAAAAGAACTTGGTACTTTATTACAAAGACATTTTGATAATGATGGAAGAAAACATTATTCAGTTGCTGAATCTAGTTTTGACACTTGGTTGGATGGGTATGTTCAGGGAATACCTGGTAGAAAAGTTTCAATTTATGTTGAGGGTGCTTTAATCGCATTAATATGTGATGCGAGAATTAGAAAATTAACGCAACAAAAAAGATCTTTACATGATGTAATGAGAAAAATGTATGGAGGAGATGATGTTTTGAAGGGATATGATAAATTATCATATAAAGAATTATTAGAGGATATTTCAGGCACTTCATTTAATGATATTTATAATGACCTTATACATGGGAATGTGGATTTTAAAAATTATTTAGAGACAGCTTTAAATGAATTTGGATGGAAGTTCAATAAAAACCAATCTTCTCTTATATCTAGAAGGTATGGTATAAAAGGCATATGGTTTAATCATCAATATAAAATTAATTCAGTTGCAGAAGGGAGTTCAGCTGATTGTTCTGGATTGATACCTGGTGACAAGATTCATTCTATTAATGGATATAAACTAAATAATGACCTTGAAAACTGGTTAGATTATTTTAAAAATGATGAAGTAGTTTTATCTATAGAAAGAGAAGGTGAGTTGAAAAGAATGACATTGTCAATCCAAAATGAAAAACAATTTTATAATTACACTGTAGAAAAGCACTAAAAATGAGTAAAAAAGAAGTTCAGATAAATGGATTTAATGGCCTTAAGATATTATGCGTTTTAAGTGTGATAGGGTTTATTGCTTCTATGTATATTGATGCTGGGAATTATTATTTGTACTCGAATATTGAACAATATTTAGATGTCCAAGACCAAGAATTAGCAGAAAATATTGAAGAGAAATTATCAATACTTAACAAAGCAAATGTTGATGTTTCTGAAAAAGGAATTGATTTGCTGGCGTGGATGTTTTTTGGAAGAGGGGTTTTAGACGTGCTTGTATTGTTAGGAGTGATGTTAATGTTCTATAAATTAAAGATTGGATTTAATTTATATGTGTTATTTCAACTTTTATATGTTGCCTTACCTTTTATTTTGATTGGAAAAGGTGTAAAAGCGGTTGTTCCTTACGAATTGATGATGATTAACTTAGTGTATATTGCATTATATGTTACTCAAAGAAAACATTTAATATAATGAATGATATTCAATTAGTGAGAGATGTCAAAAAACTAATGAGGTTCTTTAAAAGAATTGCTTTAGGTGAGGATAGCCCTTCAAAATATTTAAGAATATTATGCTGGGTAAATTTAGCTTGGAGTTTTTTAATGATTCTTTGTTTATTATTCTTTGTGTTTTTGTCTGCAACAGAATTAAAATTTCAAACTAAAGGGATCTTGTCCTATTTTGTTCAGGATATGAATGCGCTACCTTTTATTATATGGGCATGTTTTCATGGTCTAATTATTCTGTCGATTGTATTTATATGGAGGAAAAAAATATTTGGTCTGATCATTTATTGTTTGGCTTCTATTGCACCTACATTTTATTTGTATTTTTTAGATGTAGCTCTAAATGAGCTTTATTTTATCTTTTTTTCATCCCTCTTATTTATAGCTTTATTCTTATTTAAACTATCAGAGTTTGAGAATAAAGAAGTATCACATGAAGAATAGATCTTTATCATGGGCGATTTTAAATTAAAAAAGTAAAGCTAATACTAAACTTTCTTTAATTTTTTTCGTTTTGATATTAGTTTGTCTAAGGCTAATCAAATATCAGATAGAAGGTCACAGAGTAGCGTCTTTAATAGAATATTATATTTTTTCCCATTTCAGTTACTGATCTTACATTTAAAACGCAATCATGTTTTATTGGTCTTTTGGTTATTACTTTTTTTATATATCACCAATACTGTTGGTAAAAATTTTGGAATAGTAGCTTTATTCTTAGCCCCTGAATATAATGGAGCTATCAGTATATATTCTTTTGCCATTTTAGGGTTTTCATTAGGTGGTTTTATTATGGCATTTCATATTTACAGCTATATAATGTATTCTTCCGAATTTTTATTTCTAGCAACTTTAGCTCGCCCTTTTTTAAAATTCTCATTGAATAATATGCTAATACCAATAGCTTTTATTTTAACCCTATTGAATAAGACCTATTTTTTCCTGAAGTATGAGCAATTAATGGAAAGTTCTGATGTGTTGTTAAACTTATTTGCATTATTAGGTGGCGCATTAATCTTTTACCTTATTTCAGTAATTTATTTTATTAGGTTCAATAAGAATGTATATGCTATTAGTGGAAAAAGTGAAGATTATTTTGAAGAATTAAAATCTCAAAAATTAAAGGAATCTCAATTTATGAAAAGGCAAGAGGTTTCTAAAAAACTAAAAAGTAAAAGAAACTGGAGGGTAGAAACTTATATGTCTGGAATATTTAAAATTTCTTTAGCCAGAAATATTGAGCATTATGAAAGAAATTTATTGGACAAGGTATTCGCTCAAAATCATATTAACGCATCTGTTTTCGAAATTTCATTAGTGATTACATTCATTGGATTGGGTCTTTTTAGGGAATATGAGCTTTTCAATATACCAGCAGGAGCAAGTATTTTATTGCTTTTCACTTTATTTACCTTAATATTTAGTGCGCTCTATTCCTGGATGAAGGGTTGGACATTAACTTTTGTAATAGCTGCATTGTTAGGTTTGAATTATATGTCTAATCATTTCGAATTGTTCAGGTTCCATAATTACGCATATGGGTTAAATTATGATTTTAAAGCAGGCTATTCTTATGAAGACATTAAAAATTTAGCTACTGATAAAAATACTTATCAGTATTCTATTGATCACACTAAAGATATTCTCAATAACTGGAAGGTAAAGAATGTTATTTCAGGTGATTCAATTTTGCCAAAAATGGTATTTCTAAACATAAGTGGTGGAGGATTAAGATCTGCATTATGGTCTATGGTTGTTTTAGATCATATGGATAGTATAACAAATTACAGGATGTTTAAACAAACCCAATTAATGACCGGTGCTTCTGGAGGGATGATAGGGGGGGCTTATTATAGAGAATTATTTTTAAGAAAGGCTAAAGGAAATAAGATCAATATGTCCAGTATTAGATATAAAAATAACATTTCAATGGATCTATTGAATCCCTTGGCTTTTGGAATAGCCACTACAGATATGCTTATTCGATTTCAGTCTTATCATGATGGTAATAATAGCTATAAGAAAGATAGAGGCTGGTTTTTTGAAAATAAACTGGTGAAGAATTTAAATTCTTTTTATGATAAACGTTTAAAGGATTATATGCAACCTGAATACAATTCTTTTATTCCTATGATGATCTTTTCTCCATCCATTGTTAATGATGGTAGAAGGATGTTAATTAGTGCTCAGCCTATATCTTACCTTACTTATTATGATTCATTGAATTATACTTCGACTTACAACTCTATGGAAGATGTAGAATACAATGCATTGTTTAAAAATAACAATAGCAATAATATTAAAATAACATCTGTGTTAAGGATAAATGCTACTTTCCCTTATATTCTTCCTATGGTATATATGCCTACTGATCCTTCTATTGAGTTAATGGATGCAGGAATTAGGGATAATTATGGGCTTAAAACCAGTATTAAATTTATTAAGCAATTCAAAGACTGGATCTCTAAAAATACTGGTGGAGTTGTTATTGTTCAGATAAGGGATAAGCAAAAGTACTTCGAGGTAGATAACCCATATAGCGGTTCATTAAGGTCTATATTGTTTTCACCTTTCACTACTGTTATCAATAATTTATTAAAGGTCCATGATTATAATAATGATGACCTTGTTAGGTCTATAGGGGATTGGTTTGATGGTGAAATAGATGTTGTTACATTCTATATGGATCAACCAGTAGATGAAGAAATATCTATGAGTTGGCATTTAACACCAAAAGATAAAATCAGAATTTATAATTCATTATCTTCGGATGATAATCTAAGGTCTATTCAAAAAATACAAAGTATTTTTAATGAACATTGATATTAATTGAATAAATGGAGGACAAAAATCAGGATACTGATCTAGAGGGCATTGATGGTCAAGAGAAAAAAGTTGACTATGATCCAACTAAAATTGAGGTAGATAAGGAACAAATAAAGGAGATCCCACGATCTCTTTTCAAATTCTTAAAAGATTTGCTTTCTATTGATGCTGAGGTGAATTCAAAAAAAGCAATTCGTTTTATTAAATCTGACATTGATTTTTCAGGTTCAAGTATTTGGATTTTGATCTGTTCTATTGTTGTTGCTTCATTAGGTCTAAATTACAATTCTATTCCTGTGATAATAGGGGCCATGTTAATTTCTCCTTTAATGGGACCAATAAGGGGTATAGGAATGGCTCTGGGTACGAATGATTTTAAAATTTTAATCAAATCTTTAGTGAGTTTTGGAGTGATGGTTGGGGTAAGTGTACTGGCTTCCTATTTATTCTTTTTAGCAACACCACTAAAAGCTGAAACATCTGAATTATTAGGAAGGACAAAGCCTCATGTTTTCGATATTCTTATTGCATTTTTTGGTGGGTTAGCAGGGATTATTGCAGCAGTTACTAATAATAAGAACTCTGCAATGACCATTGTTCCTGGTGTAGCTATTGCTACAGCACTAATGCCACCTATATGTACAGTTGGATATGGTATAGCAATTGCAAATTGGTCTTATTTTATTGGCGCATTTTATCTTTTTTTATTGAACAGTGTTTTTATCTGTTTAGCCACCTTTATGGTCATAAGATTACTAAAGTTTCCAATGGTTCAATTTGTAAATCCTAGAACTGAGCGAAAAGTTAAGATTTATGTATTTGTTGTTTTATTGTTAATTGTAATTCCAAGTGTGATTAAGTTCACTACCATAATAAAAGAGTCTTTGTTTCAGCAATCTGCAGAGGAGTATATTCAGAAAGTAGTTGAAATTGATAATGAGGTAGAAGTGGTTAAAAAGGAATTTAATTATAATGATGGTTCTCCAGAAATTGAAATACAAGTAAGTGGGAAATACATCAATAAAGAGAATCAGAATAGTTGGAAACTACAGCTCAAAAATTTTGACCTTGGTCATGTGTCTTTAAAGGTTGTCAATTTAAGTTCAAAAGAGATCGATAAATCAGAAATTTTAAATGAAATTTTAAAAGATAATAATCTTAAATTTTCTTCTGTTACAGAAGAAAGGGATCTCTATAAAAACAAGCTTTCTACAATTGCAGAAAGGTCAATAGAGTTAGAAGAATTAGAGAAAAGAGTTTATTCACACTTTCCAGAATTAAATCGATTTATTTATGGAGAGTCTTATGAAATGAATCAGGAGAATAAAAGAGACACAGTCTATAATTTCATGATTGAATGGGTGTCTGGTTTTGAACCAGCAGAGGAATTGAAAATGAAGGAAAAATTGAGACAGTTTTTGAATTTAGAAGTCAATATGATAAGGAATTCTGATTCTTCAAGTGTAATTGTTTTAGAGCTATAAAGAATGGGTAAGAAAAAAAAGAGAAAGGATGTCGTTTATTCAACCAATCCGGAATTTGAATACAGCTTCAATGAAGATATGGAAGAAGAAACTTTACCTCCATCAGAGCAGCATTTGTATGTTTATCATGATAGAAAACAAAGGAAAGGTAAAACGGTAACAATTGTTGAAGGTTTTGTTGGTGCTAAAGAGGATATTAATGATCTTTCTAAACAATTGAAGTCTTCATGTGGTGTTGGAGGTAGTGTAAAAGATGGTTTGATCATAATTCAGGGGGAAATTAGAGATAAAGTAATATCATTACTTGAAAAACTAGCATACAAGGTGACTGGAAAAGGGGGGTAATTAGATTTTATGGTTGATAACTTTGGTTTTTGAATCATTATTGAGTAATTAACTTTTATTATTTTGGTATTAATAAAACCTTAGTATATGAGAAAATTTCACATTTTATTTGGATTCATAGTTTTTTATAATGCAGGTTTCTCTCAGACACAGATTGATAATGCTGGATTTGAGAACTGGGAAAATGCAGGAACAACTGTTGATGAACCTACTGATTGGAGCTCTATAAAAACCTCTGATGATGCTACATTAAATGGATTTGCTCCAGTAGTTTGGGGACAAAGTACAGATGCTCATTCTGGAAGTTATTCTTTAATCTTAGAAAATGTATCAACATTTGGTGTTGTGGCTAATGGTACAGTTACCAATGGACAAGTACATGCAGATTTTGACCCAAATAATGGATATGTTTTCACAAATCCTAATGATGGTTCATGGAATCAGTCTTTTACAGATTCACCAGATAGCTTGGTAGGATGGGTAAAATATTTACCAATTGGAGGAGATAAAGGTAAGCTTCATGCAATTTTACATACTTCTAATGGTCAAATACCTGAAAATGGCACTATGTCTAATTGGGTTGCAGAAGCCAGAATAGATTTTAGTGCTGCAAATAGTTCATGGATTCGTTTTTCAGCTCCTTTTAATTATTTTAATTCCACCACTCCAGAATACATTCTACTTGTGTTAACATCTGGTGATAGTACAGTTGCAGTAGATGGGAGTTCTGCTTTAGTAGATGATCTAGAGCTAATTTATAATTCTGCTTCCATTAATGAAACGGAGAATTTCTCTAACATGTGGTTTTCGGATAATATCTTATATACATCTATTGGCTCATCAGTGATCAATGCAGAGCTTAAAATATATAGTGTTATGGGTCAATTAATAAAATCTAATAAAGTAAATGCTTATACAGCTAATCAGCTTTATTTAGAGCTGCCAGCTGGTATATATATTGCAGAACTAACTACAGGTGCTACCCGAAAAACATTAAAATTGTTTATCGATTAAACCATTGAAATACGGTATAACATACCTACTTGTTTTTATAATTTTTTCTTTTCAAGCTCAGGATAAAGGGGTTTTTAAGGGAACCTTGAAAGATGCTTCCAATAAAGAATTATTGATAGGTGCCAATGTTTTCATGTTAGGAAATATTCAAATAGGTGCTTCAGCAGATATCAGTGGACAATTTGCAATTGCAGTACCAGAAGGAAAGCATCGTTTTGTAGTTTCATTTGTGGGTATGATCAATGATACCATAGACGTAATTATATATGCTGATCAGATAACAGAACAAACAATTTTTTTAAAATCTGTAGATGAGGTGTTGGATGAAATAGTGGTAAAAGCAGGTAAGTTTGACCATAAGGTCGAAGAGCTCACCATTTCCATGGAGATCATACAACCAGACTTAATTGAAAATAAAAACACCCGTTCCGTAGAATCTATTTTAGATCAAACACCTGGTTTGAATATATTAGATGGAGAACCTCAAATTAGAGGAGGAAGTGGGTTTACATTTGGAGTTGGTAGTAAAGTAGCAGTTCTAGTAGATGATATGCCTATGCTTTCCGGTGATGCAGGTCGTCCTGAATGGGGTTTTGTGCCTATAGAGAATATCAAGCAAATAGAAGTCATTAAGGGAGCGGCATCTGTTCTTTCTGGAGCATCGGCACTAAGTGGAGCCATTCACATTAAAACTGCCGAACCCACTTTAGACCCTCTTACTAAGATCAATCTTTATTCAGGTTTTTACTCTTCTCCATCAGATGAAAGTATGAAATGGTGGGACGACTATCCTTATATACATGGTGCTAATTTTTTGCATTCTAGAAAGATCAAGAATATAGATTTAGTAGTTGGAGGCCTTTTAAATTTAGACCATGGGTACATAGGCGCACCTATTGCCAATGAGTTTGTAGTAGATACCATTACTAACTTTACAGACGATCAAATGTCTTCTGAAAAGGCAAGAATTAATTTCAGCTTGAGAGTACATCCTAAAAAGTTTCAGAAAATGGTCTATGGAATTGGAGGAAATGCTATGTATAACCGTACCAATATGATGCTGGCTTGGCTCAATGACACTTCAGGAATTTACCGTGCTTACACAGGTGGAGTAATATTGCAAGAGCAAACTATTTTTAATGTGGACCCCTATATCAGCACCTATGGTAATAAGGGGGGTAAGCATACCGTAAGGTCTCGATTCCTTTATACCGATAACCAGATGACCAACAATCAATCGAATGCTTCGATGGTGTCTTATGGCGATTATCAATTTAAAAAGAAGTACAAGAAATTACAGGACCTAGAATTGATTGCAGGTGTGTCATCTACTTATACAGAAAGTGAAGCTGTATTATATAGTGGGTCTGGATCACCAAATAATAATTTATTGAATTTTTCGGGATATAGTCAGCTCGAAAAATCTATTAAGGATAGATTGAGATTTTCATTTGGTTATAGGGTGGAGTATTATCAGCTCAATGATTCTATTGAGAATTCGGCAAGTATTATTAGAGCAGGTTTAAATTACAAGGTTGCAGAAGGTACTCATATAAGAATGTCTTTTGGTCAGGGATACCGATTTCCTACTATTGCAGAGAGATACATTAGAACTTCAGTGGGTAGCTTTGGTGTTTTTGATAATCCTGATCTTCAACCAGAGTATAGCTGGAATTTAGAAGCAGGAATTAGGCAGGGATATAAGATAGGTAATTTTTATGGTTATTTAGATGTAGCAGCTTTTAAGCAAGAATATACCAATACAATAGAATACCTTTTTGGGTTCTGGGATCCAACCTATTCATTTGCAGTAGCAGGATTTAAATTCTTGAATACTGGAAATTCTGAAGTCCACGGGTTGGATATTTCTTGGGCTGGATTCGTTAAATTGAATAAAAAAAGTAAGATTCAGTTTATTGTAGGTTATAATTATATTCTTCCAAAAACAGTACAGCCAGATTTGGTGTTTGCCAACGATCATAATCCTGGTGGATCAGGTGAATTTAGCTATAATACAACAAGTTTAGATGCATCAGAAAGAATATTAAAATACAGGTTCAAGCACACCTTTAAAGCAGATATTTCGTGTACAATTAAGGATGCTTTTTCTTTTGGAATGAGTGCTCGTTATTTTAGCAGGATAGAAAACTTGGATAAAGCCATTTCTGAATTTGAGAATGCTACTGTAGCATCTGGAGGTAGCTTGCAACCAGTTTTATATATGGATTATTATAATCAGTATAACAATGGAAACTTAATTTTAGATGCTAGAATAAGCTATGCATTTCCTAAGAAGCATAAGATTGCATTTGTTTCAAGTAATTTACTGAATAGAACTTATTCACTTCGACCTTTAAAGATTGAATCTATGCGTACAATAATGGTTCAATATTCTTATCAGCTATAATAAGTTTTGTTTAATTAAATATTTAATAATACAAGACTTTTTATGACTTTTTGATTTTTAAATGATTTGATTTTTATTTTTGAGGGTCAAATTTTATAATGTATAGGTATTTATTTCTTATTGGATGTTGTTTTTTTCTGAGAACATATGCTCAGGAAACCCATACTGTTAGTGGCTATATCAAAGATGCTTCTTCTGGTGAGGCATTAATAGGTGCTAGTATATTTTTAGAAGAAGAGGGGAAAGGGGCAGCTACTAATGTGTATGGATATTATTCTTTTACTGTTAATTCTGGTGTTTATCATGTTAAAATATCTTATGTAGGTTATGAAGATTATAAGGCAATAATAGATCTTAAAAAAGACCTTAGATTAAATATTGAATTAAATGCGATGTCCGATGTGCTAAATGAAGTATTGATCGAAGCAGAAGCAAGTGATCAGAATACAACAGGTACACAAATGGGAGAAATTGACCTGGATATGCAGAAAGTGAAGACCTTGCCTGCATTCATGGGGGAAGTGGATATCCTTAAAACTATTCAATATTTACCAGGAGTTCAGTCAGGAGGAGAAGGTAATACAGGATTTTATGTAAGAGGTGGCGGTCCCGATCAGAATCTTATTTTATTGGATGAAGCAACAGTTTATAATGCGTCTCATTTGTTTGGATTCTTCTCTGTTTTTAATGCGGATGCAATAAAGAATGTAAAATTGATTAAAGGTGGAATGCCTTCTAATTATGGAGGTAGATTAGCATCTGTTTTGGATGTCACCATGAACGATGGGAATTATAAATCCTATCATGCAGAGGGGGGTATTGGTTTAATAGCTTCGAGGTTGACTGTTCAGGGTCCCATTAAACAAGACACAGCTTCATTTATTCTTTCTGGAAGAAGGACCTATGCAGATGTACTTGCAGAGCCATTCATATCAGATACTTCTAACGCAAAAGGGTCGGGTTACCATTTTTATGACCTTACTGCTAAGATTAACTGGAGAATTAGTGACAAGGATAGGTTGTTCTTAAGTGGTTATTTCGGAAGAGATGTTTTTACTTTTAAAAGAAACGATTTTGACCTGGAATTCAATGTTCCATGGGGTAATGCTACCTCTTCTTTAAGATGGAATCATTTATTTAATGATAAGCTTTTTTTAAATACCACTGCTGTATTTACAGATTATAATTTTGCATTTGAAGGGATTCAAAGTCAGTTCTCATTTAAGCTTAGCTCAGGTATTAGGGATTGGAATCTAAAGCAAGATTTGACTTACTATCCAAATTCATTACACAATATTAAGTTTGGTTGGAATTATACTTTTCATCGTTTTATACCTAGTAGCGTTTCTGCCAGCTCCGGTAATGTGGAATTCGACACGGGAGAGATAGTAAAGATCTATGGAAATGAAGCTGCTATCTATGTATTGGATGAATTTGATCTTACTGAGAACTTTAAAGTCAATGCAGGATTCCGT
>Ga0206679_10001008_pt1 | contig 23503 bp, 22 predicted proteins | sample M110012015metaG_FD_155464 | JGI IMG/M metagenome (GOLD analysis project Ga0206679, IMG submission 155464) | Ammonia-oxidizing marine archaeal communities from Monterey Bay, California, United States - M1 100m 12015 | ecosystem: Environmental > Aquatic > Marine > Intertidal zone | place: USA... | reverse complement strand
CATTGAACTCAATTTCTGTACATCTATGGCTATAGGATCAACTGCTTTTATATCAATTAAACTCTCAAAAACTATGTCTTTCATCTTGGAAGTATTCATATGTTCTTAGTATACAATTTTCCTGCATCTATATAATCACTGACATCTTCTAAGATTAAATCACCAGCCCCTTTGCCGCATCCTATATTTTTTCTTACTTGCGTTGATGAAATATTTACTGGATCAATATCCACGAGAAGAATATTACCTGCCCCTTCTTCAAGAAGACCTATGTCGGCAACCTGCCTATCCTTGATAAGACTTTGAGCCTTGCTAGTTGTATCTATCTTAGAGCCAGGCCTAGTCATTACTAATATATTAACTAGATCAATAAACTCTTCCCATTCAAACCAGCTATCTATTTCAGAAAATGCATCAGAACCCATAATCCAAACTATCCTATCTTCACGAAATTCATTTAAGATCTCTCTAGCAGTGTGAATGGCATATGAAGGTCCTTTTCTGTGAATTTCTCTTTCATCAATTGAGATTTGATTGATTCCTTGGAAAGCAAGATAAACCATCTTTAGTCTATCATTATTTGATCCTATCGAAGCACGATGAGGAGGAACGCCGTTAGGAATTACCTTAATTTCATCAAAAGAGATTAATTGAAGAAGGTTTAGAATTATTCTTGTATGACCGTTATGTACAGGATCAAATGTACCTCCAAACACACCAATTAATTTAGACATTAGTTAAGCGCCTCTTATCTGCGCATTACCTTTTACTAAGTATTTTTGTGAAGTTAGCCCTTCCAAACCAACCGGTCCTCTTGCGTGGATTTTATCTGTAGATATTCCAACTTCAGCCCCTAAACCATATTCAAAACCGTCTGCCCAGCACGTAGGAACATTATGCATCACAGAACTTGAATCGACTTTCTTCATAAAGTGCTTTGCGTTGTCTTCATTTGAAGTGACTATTGAGTCGGTATGTGCTGAACCGAATGTATTAATATGGTTGATGGCCGAGTCTATATCTTTAACTAATTTGATTGATAGTATTGGTGCTAAATATTCAGTTACCCAATCTTCATTATTAGCCAATTTTGCATTAATAATCTTACAAGTCTTTTCACAGCCTCTTAATTCTACTCCAGCTTCAATCAACTTGGAGCTTAATTCAGGCAAAACTTTTGTAGATACTTCTTGGTTTATTAAAAGAGTTTCCATGGCACCACATATACCATATCTATAAGTTTTTGCGTTGAGTGCTATGTTAATCGCTTGCTCTAAATCTGCTTCTTTATCAATATAAACGTGACATATGCCATCTAAATGTTTAATTACCGGTATTCTTGCCTCTTCTGAAATTAACTTGACCAAGCTTTTGCCTCCACGAGGGATAATAACATCAACAAATTCTTCCATTCTTAACAAGGCTGTGACTGCCTTTCTGTCTGTTGTATTTACAATCTGAATAAGATTTTCTGATAAACATGCTCTCTTTAATCCTTGATTTAAACATTCAGCTATAACTGAATTAGATAAGATTGCCTCAGACCCTCCTCTTAGTATGCAAGCGTTTCCGGACTTTAAACATAATGCAGCAGCATCAGCCGTAACATTAGGCCTTGATTCGTAAATAATACCTACAACACCTAAGGGGACACGCATTTTACTTATCTCCAAACCCGATGGTGTAGGCTTTAAATTTTCTATCTCTCCTACCGGATCAGGAAGATCTGCTACTATTTTTAAGCCGGATATCATCCCATCTATTCTCGCTTCAGTTAATTCAAGGCGATCTATCAAAGCATCTCCAATAGCCTTTTGTTTTGCTTTCTCTAAATCAACCTTATTGCACTGTAAAATCTCGTCTCGACGAGTGTCAATTTCCTCAGACATATAAAGTAAAGCATTATTCTTTATCTCTGTAGATACCATTGCCAAATCCGCAGCTGCGCTCTTAGCAACCGCCCCTAGGGAGTTCATATAATTATTTATGTCTTTACTATCTTCCATAACCAAATATTCTATAGGAAAGCTTATTTAAATAGTGATTATAAGATGTTTGATATAGATGGAGTAATTCTCTGGTTGCAACAGAACCCTGAATGGGTTGCCTGGGGTATTTTCTTTGCAGCTTTTGTTGAGTCTTTTGCAATAATTGGAATCTTCGTACCTGGTGTTGTTTTACTCGCCGTAATTTCAGGAATGGCTGCTTCCGCAGATATGCACGTAGCCTCTGTCTTAATCATTGTCTACTCTGCCAGTTGTATTGCCGATATATCTAGTTATTTCATAGGTGTGAGACTGCATAAAAGAATTGATTCTATTTGGCCATTCAAAACCAATCCTGGTTGGCTCACAAAAGGAAAAGAATTTTTTAAAACTTATGGAATCTTAGGGGTTTTCATAGGAAGATTTATAGGTCCTGTTAGGCCAGTCATGCCTATCACGGCAGGTTCAATGGGAATGAAATTTAAACACTTCTTGGGTGTAGACCTATTTTCAGGATTAATATGGGCTCCGATGTATTCTTTGCCGGGTTACTTTGCCGGAAAAGTTGTTTTCGAAAATACGGATAGCATGTACCTTCTTTTAGGGCTTTCAATTGTTCTGATTCTACTGGTATTAATTTTTAAGAAAATCTTTAGCAGCAGAACTTGACTTAGAGCCAAGTCTAACGATTATACTTAGTGTTTATTAAATAAAGGGAGTAAATTTTGTCACAAGAAAATTCGAAAGAAATAAGATCTAATGTAACTAGCGAAGGGAATATAGAAATCTCTATCGCTTCGGTGGAAAAACCTATACCAGCAGAAAACGAGGTTCTAATAAAGGTAGAAGCCTCTCCTATTAATCCTTCAGATTTAGGTCTGCTGATCAGTTTTGCAGCTGATCTTGATAGTCTTAATGTTTCAGGCTCTGGAGATGAGACTGTGGCAAAAATGAAAATACATCCAGGTTTAATGAAAGCCATGACTCCAAGACTAGATCAATCCATGAAAGTTGGTAATGAGGGTGGTGGAGTTATAGAAGATGCTGGCGCAGATGCTAAGGAGCTTATAGGTAAAACGGTTGGTGTTGCGGGTGGTGCTATGTATTCGCAATACAGGTGCGTGCCAGCTAGCAGTTGCTTAGTCATGGATGACAGTACGACCTCAGTAGAAGCAGCCTCTTCTTTTGTTAATCCTTTAACAGTATTAGGATTTATTGAGACCATGAAATTAGAAAATCATAGTGCTATTTTGCATACCGCGGCTGCATCTAATTTAGGACAAATGCTTGTAAAAGTCTGTAAAGACGACTCAGTACCTCTTGTAAATATTGTTAGAAAATCTGAACAAGTTGATCTTCTTAAAAATCTTGGTGCAGAACATGTATGCAACACTAGTGAGCCTGATTTTATGGATAGTTTAGTGAATGCGTTAGTAGCAACAGGTGCGACTTTAGGCTTTGATGCTACCGGAGGAGGAAACGAAGGTAAGCTTGCTGGTCAAATACTATCAGCCATGGAAATAGCAGCTAATAAAACTGCTAAAGAGTACAGCAGATACGGATCCGATACCTTCAAACAGGTCTATATCTACGGTGGGTTAGATCAATCACCTACCATTTTAAATAGGTCATTTGGCATGCAATGGGCCCTTGGTGGATGGCTCTTAACTCCTATGATAGGTAAAATTGGTATGGAGAGATTTCAACAGATGAGAGAAAGAGTTGCCAAAGAGATTAAAACAACTTTTGCCAGTCATTATACTCAAGAAATATCTTTTGAAGAAATGCTTCAGCCGGAAACCATTAAAGCTTATGCTAAACAAGCTACTGGTGAAAAGTACCTAGTAACTCCGCACAAGACTTAGTCAATAAATTAGGAGAGGTATATGGGAGAAATTGCAAAAGTAAATAATATTGATATCTGGTGGGAGGACTATGGAGAGAAATCTAATCCCACTGTACTGCTGATAATGGGAGCCAATGCTAATTGCATGCAATGGTCAGATCAGCTCATACAGGAATTAGTAGCAAATAATCTGCACGTCGTGATATTTGATAACAGAGATGTAGGTGAAAGTACTTGGTTCAACAAAGAACCTTTTATCTCTAAAGTCGCAAAGCTTCTACCGCTGAGTATTTCTAGTAAATTAATAAATTATGTCTTCACTGCCATGACGGATGCAAAAGGAAACTTTGCTCTTGCAGGAGGATCTAATGCAAAATATGATCTTGATGATATGGCCAAGGACGCCATCGCTTTAATGGATCATCTAAATATAGATAAAGCTCATATAGTTGGAGTTTCTATGGGAGGAATGATCACTCAGGTCATTGGCTTAGATTACCCAGAAAGAACCTTAACTTTAACGCCCATAATGTCTAGCCCAGGTATGGGGGACCCTAATTTATCAGGCATGACACCAAGCCTTGTAGAAGGAATAAAAGAATCATTTTTACTTAACATTCAAGGCAAGTATGAGGATGGACTGGTAAGAATTTACAAAGAATTAACTGGTTCAAGATTTCCTTTCGATGAAAAGAAATTTAGAGAAGAATTGAAGCCAATCATGGCACATGGTCATAACCCACATGCTGGACATGGTGAGGCTGTTGGTGCCAGCCCTAATAGAAAAGAAAGACTTCATGAAATTAAAGTCCCTACTCTGGTTATTCACGGCACGGAGGATGCCATACTCCCTTTAGATCACGGAATGGTACTAGTGGACAATATTCCAAATGCTAAAAAATATATTCTGGATGGTGTTGGTCATGAAATCCCAGAAGAGCTTCTCCCAGAAATTATCACTGAAATGACTGCATTATTTAAGCAAACTAAAGATTATTAAGTCTTTAATAAATCAAAAAAGTCTAAATGAAAAAGATTCTCTTATTAATTCTTTTGTTCAATACTATTTCTCTTGCCTCTAGTGAGAAAGGTCAAATTTCTCCTCTGAACGGTATAGACATATGGTGGCAGACCCATGGAGACCCAAAAAATCCTGCTGTTTTACTGATCATGGGGTTAAATTCAAACAGTAAAGTCTGGTCCCAGGATTTAATTCAGAACTTACAAAATGAAGATCTTTATGTAATTGTTTATGACAATCGTGATATTGGTAAAAGCACCTGGGTCACTAAAGAGCCCTTACTTATATCTTTTATAAAAATTCTTCCTACTTTTGTTATAGAAGCTTTTGTCAATTCCATCTTTGGATTTATCTTTGATGAAGAAGGTCGTTTCAACATGGAGGCAACTCCAGCAGAATATAACCTTAATGATATGGCATTAGATGGTCTCTCTTTACTTGACCATTTAGACATAAAAGAAGCCCATGTAGTTGGTGCATCAATGGGAGGCATGATAGCTCAAGTCATGGCTTTGAATTATCCAGAAAGAGTCTCTACTCTGACTGCAATAATGACAACTCCAGGATTCGATACGCAAGGGCTATCTGGACCTACTGAAGTGTTTAAAATAGCAATGAAAGAATCGTTTGTATTAAATTTACTAGAAAAAGAAGAGGAAGCTTTGGTTGTTATAGAAAAAGCTCTAACGGGGTCACGATTTCCTTTTAATGAGAATAGTTTTAAAGAAAAAGCAAAAATAAGGATGGAACAAGGAGTTCATGCTTCCAATGCGCAAACATCGGCAGTAGGTGCCAGTCCTAACAGATTCAGTCGGTTAGGTGAAATAAGCATGCCAACCTTAATTATTCATGGCACGGAAGATCCCCTAATTCCAATTGATCACGGAATGTTATTAGCAGATAATATTCCTGGCGCTAAAAAATTGATCCTTAGAGGCGTGGGGCATGAAATACCAGATGAATTACTTATTGAAATTATTCCTGCTATGTCAGCTCACTTTAAATTTAATTAAGATAAAAAAAATTAGAAGGTAAAAAATGACACAAACTTATCCAGACCATCCAAACTTAAACGGCAATTATGCTCCTTTGCGAATGGAGTGTGAAGTTAATGATTTAATTGTAGAGGGAGAAATTCCTCAAGACCTTTATGGTAGTTTCTACAGAAACGGTCCTGATCCTCAATTCCCACCCTTAGGACAATATCATTGGTTTGGTGGAGATGGAATGGTTCACGCTTTTCATTTTGAAAACGGAAAAGTTTCATATTTAAACCGATGGTCAAAAACTTCTAAATGGCAACAAGAACGCAAAGCTGGTAAATCTCTAATAGATGGTCTAAATCCAATGAACTCGGATCCGCAGTGGAATCCAAAGGGTGAGGATGGAACCGCTAATACCAGTATTATATTTCATGCTGGGAAATTATTGGCTCTAGAAGAAGGTCATGTTCCGTTCGAATTAGATCCCATAACTCTGGAATCAAAAGGTGCATATGATTATGGAGGAAAATTAAAATCTCCGATGACAGCTCATCCTAAAATTGACCCCGTCTCAGGTGATATGTACGGATTTAGTTATACGGCAGGAGATTTCTTTAGTTCAAAAATGAGTTATTTTGTTATTAATTCAAAAGGTGAACTTAAATCTTATGAAGAATTTGAGGCGCCCTTTGCCAGTATGGTTCATGATTTTATGGTTACTGACCAACATATTATTTTTCCTATTTTTCCTCTGACTATAGATTTTGATAGAGCTGTAAAAGGTCAGTCACCAATTGCTTGGGACCCTGACAAAGGCACACATGTTGGTGTTATGCCAAGGGATGGAACCGTTCAAGATATTCAATGGTTCGATAATGAAGCGAAATATGTTTTTCACCCAATGAATGCTTATACGAAAGATGGAAAGATTATAGCTGATGTCATGCAATTTGAAGAAGCCCCTCTATTTCCACATGCTGACGGCGCCAAAGGCGATCCAAAGAAAGCGGAAGCAAGATTAAACCGATGGGAAATAGATCTTGAATCTAATTCCAAATCTTTTAAATCTAATTACTTAGATGGAGACATGGGCGAATTCCCACGTCTCGATGAAAGACGAAGCATGCTTGAATATAGGCACGGGTATTACGCTTCAGGAATTGGTGGGCATCCTGACGGATATAGTTTTAATTCCGTTGTTCATCGCGACCACATAAAGGGGACTAAGAAATCTTATACGTTAAATAAATACGACACTTTGGGTGAGCCTGTATTTATTCCAAAAAATCAAAAATCTGAAGAAGGTGATGGCTATTTACTGACCATTGCTCACAGAGGAGCTGAAAATAGATCTGACTTATTAATATTAAATGCCAATGACGTAAGCAAAGGGCCCATAGCAATTGCAAAGCTTCCTCACAGAATCCCTTACGGTTTTCACGGAAACTGGCGTCAAGGTAATTAAAATTTATGACTTTAAAAAACTACAAGAATAGACAGTGGCTGCTTTCTAGTAGACCCAAAGGAATGGTGTCACAAAAAAACTTTGATTGGTTAGAAAGTGAAGTACAAACACCAAAAAAAGGTGAATTTCTTGTAAAGAACTTATATCTAAGTTTTGATCCAGCACAGAGAGGTTGGATGGAAGACAAAAAAAGTTATGTACCACCCGTAGGGATAGGCGAAGTTATGAGGGCAAGCTCTATTGCACAAGTTATTGAATCAAAAAATCCTAATTTCAAAGAAGGAGATATAATCCAAGGAATATTTGGTTGGCAAGACTTTGCAATCAGCGATGGCAAAGGAATAATGAACGCCGCTCATGTACCAGCTAATATTCCTATCACAGCACCTCTAAGCGTGTTTGGAATTACAGGCCTCACTGCTTATTTTGGCCTATTAGATATTGGAAAACCCAATGCAGGAGATACAGTATTAGTCTCTGGGGCTGCTGGAGCAACGGGATCTATAGCAGGACAGATAGCGAAAATAAAAGGTTGTAAAGTCATAGGAACTGCTGGCGGTGCTAAAAAATGCAGGTGGTTAACAGAAAAAGCTAATTTTGACGTTGCTATTGATTACAAAGCGGCTGATCTAGACTCAACTCTACAAGAATTATGTCCCGAAGGTATAAATGTAATTTTTGATAATGTTGGAGGTGAATTCTTAAACACCTCTCTCTTAAGAATTGCCCAAAATGCCAGAATAGTAGTCTGCGGAGCTATTTCAGGTTACAACGAAGAAGTACAACCTCCCGGACCTTCCAACTATATTTCTCTTATTATTCAAAGAGCTAAAATGGAAGGGTTTATTGTTTTAGACTATGCCAATCAATTCAAAGAAGCGGTAGAAGAATTGAGCACTTGGGTAAAAGAAGGAAAAATTGTATATCAAGAAGATATTGCCGAGGGATTAGAAAATGCTCCAGAAACTCTTCTGAGATTGTATTCTGGGAAAAATATAGGCAAGCAACTTCTAAAAGTTTCTGATCCTGATTAATTAAATCTTAACTTCCAAACTTTCTAAGTAATTCCTCTAGAGAATCTAATCTAATCTGATTGGAATTGGACTCTAGTATTAATTGCTTGTCTAGAGGAGAAATTGGCAAAAGACTTGCTAGATTATACGCAACACTAGATGAACTAGAGAAATCTATTTCTAACTGAAGTTTTTTAATCTCAGGGTGTTCAGAAATTTCTCTGAGAACTCTCCAAATATTTTTATAATCTTCTTCTAAACAACTATCATTAGCTTCCTTTAACTCCATAACACTACCTACGAGTAGGCCATCTTCCTGCTCTTTTCGATCTAATATTTGTACTCTGTGTTTTCCCTGAACAGTTATACCTAAAAGTCCATTCTCTAATTGATCGAAATCCACAACTTCTACATAAGTACCTGTTGCTGAATGTTGTTCAGATTTAAAGCCAACTCCTTCCTCTTTCTTGATCAAAACAATACAAAACCCTTTCCCTTTACCTAAACAATCCTTCACCATATCAAGGTAACGAGGCTCAAAAATTTGCAATGGTAAATATGCACCTGGAAGAACATTTATTGTTAAAGGAAATAAAGCTACTTCTTCTGGCCTATTAGTTTTCTCTTGCATAAGATTCTACTTGTTTCCACACTCTTAAAAGATTGCCGCTCAAGATTTTTCTAATATCTTCTTTTTTATAGTCTCTATTAAGGAGTTCTTTAATAAGGTTGGGATACATAGATACATCTTTAAGACCTTCGGGGAGCGAATCCCCTACCCCATCAAAATCAGAACCTAAACCAACATGATCTATTCCAACAAGAACCACAACCCTGTCTATATGATCTGCAACAAGCGAAACATCTGCATAGGGGAAGGGATTTTTACTCATAAATTCAGCTCTCACTTTATCTATGTCTTCTTTGGAGGCATTTTTTAAATCAATAACTTGATCATTTATATACTTCTTTATCTTATCAAAATAGAGACCAGGAGCTTCTGTAATAAAACTACTACCAAAATTTATCTGTATCACTCCGCCCTTCTTTGCTAAAGCCTTCAACATTTCATCATCAACATTTCTTTCAAACCCCGGAGTAAAATGTCTTAAAGATGAATGGCTTGCTATGACTGGCGTGTTACTAATTTCTATGGCTTGGTAAAAAGCATCATCATTAACATGTGAAATATCTACCATTATCCCAACCGAATTCATCTCCTCTATTAATTGTTTTCCAAAATCACTTAAACCGCCCCATTGGATATTTTCATCATAAGATGAATCACTAATATGATTAGTTTTCGAGTGAGTTAAAGTTATATACCGTATTCCTCGATCATAAAAAAACTGAACTCTTGATAAATCACCCTCTATGGGTGCTCCATTTTCCATTCCCAAGACCACTCCTAAAATATTTTTAATATCAAGAGAAGATATGTCGTCTGTTGATTTAATTAAGGTAAATTTATCAGGGCTAAGAGTAACAATGTCCTCAACCATGTCGATGAGATTATTAGCCACTTCATACGCACTTCCATCTTCTTCTGTCTCAGCAGGTAAATATATTGAAAAAAATGGAACATTCAACCCCCCACTTTTCGCTTTAGTAAAATCAAAATTACCTGTTGTCATTATAGAGATATCATCAATTTCTTGACCCAACTGATGTTGTTCCCACAATCTGTAAGGTACATCAATATGTGTATCAACTATTAGCATTTCCGAAGCTATTTGTTCACTTAAATTGGGCGGATCCGTTTTAGTGCAGCTTATTAAGAAACACAAAACTAAACTTACGTATAAAATTCTAATCATTGCCCTTTAATGCCTTTAATAAGGAAGTAGACAAGTCTTCAAAGCTGCCATTTGACATAGTTATAAGCAGATCATTAGGTTGTAATGATCCCATAACATCTTCAACTGTTTCTTCGATAGAAGAAATAATCTTAGTCTTAGCAGGTGCATTAACCTTTAATAAATCTAATTGATCATTATTGTTGCTCTTCCAATAAACTACATCAGCATCTTCCGTAGCTAAATGAAGGACATCATCGTGAAAACCAGATTTCATAGTATTAGATCTCATCTCTATTAGAGCAATTATGCGACTAGATTTATATTTATTTCTTAAACCCTTTAAAGTTGTCTTTATAGCAGTAGGGTGATGAGCAAAATCATCCATTAGAATCACTTCGTCAGTTTCTAAAATAAGTTCTTGTCTTCTAGCAACACCTAAAAATGATTCCAAAGCCTTAAGAGCATCTTCAACCTTTGTACCAAAATTCTTACACGCTAATATAGCACTCATCGCATTCATAGCATTATGTTCGCCAAGCATAGACCAATTTAAAGTACTTACAGTTTCTCCACTGACTATTTGAGATAAAGAAAAATCTTCTGTTAAGGGTTTATAATAGTTTGAAGAGTCTTTATTGCCACTAAAGCCTATTTTTTTACTCCAGCAACCAAGTTCAAGTAAAGTCTTAATATTGACATCCGTTTCAGGAAAAATTATTGATGCCTCTTCCTTCATTGTTCTAACAAGATGATGAAATTGCTTCAGAATTTGAGAAAGATCAGAATATATATCAGCATGATCAAACTCAATATTATTCAGCACTAAGACATCCGGATGATAATGAATAAATTTTGCTCTTTTATCGAAGAAAGCAGTGTCGTATTCATCCGCCTCAATTATAAAAATTTCATCCGAACCTAATCTTGAAGAAGCTTTAAAATTATTTGGCTTACCTGCAATTAGATAACCAACATTTTTTCCTAAATATTCAAAAATCCAAGCAATCATTGCTGTTGTGCTCGTTTTCCCATGAGTACCGGAGACGGCAATAACTTTCTTATTTTTTAGAATGGAACTATAAAGCCATTCTGGTCCGGAAAGCATGTTGACTCTCTTGCTCAATAAATACTCCACTGCTTCGTTGCCTCTAGACAAAGCATTTCCTATTAAATAAACATCGGCATCAGGTAAATCTTCAACGGCATAGCCGAGTTTAATTTTGATACCCTGTTCTCTCAAATGATCGGACATAGGAGGATAGATATCCTCATCACATCCAGAGACTTCATACCCTGATTCTCTTGCCAAAAGAGCAAGTCCTCCCATAAATGTTCCACATATCCCTAAAATATGTATCTTTTTATTTATCATTATTTAATTATACCTACCATCAGCTATTCCAACTTAGAGAACTTTTACGTACTATCTCAAATATGAATAAAAGGAATGTACTTTATGCTCAATCAGGAGGGGTAACTTCGGTTATAAATGCTACTGCTGCTGCCGTTATTGAGACAGCAAATAAATCAAAAAGAATTAACAAGGTTTATGCTGGTCAAAATGGAATCATTGGAATATTAAAAGAAAATCTTATTGATACAAGTTTTGAAGATAAATCTCAACTCAAGAAACTGCTTCATACTCCGGGCGGAGCCTTTGGCTCTTGCCGACACAAATTAAAAGACTTCGATACTAATAAAAGAGAATACAAAAGATTAATGGATGTTTTCGTAGCTCATAATATTGGCTATTTCTTTTACAACGGAGGAGGAGATTCTCAAGACACCACAAATAAAATAGCCAAGATAACAGCGGATATAGGATTTCCTGTAACCTGCATTGGTATACCTAAGACAATTGATAATGATCTTCCTTTCACCGATAACTGTCCTGGATTTGGATCGGTTGCAAAATACATATCTACGTCCACTAGAGAAGCTGGCCTTGATGTTGAAAGCATGTCAGAAACTTCGACAAAAGTTTTCATACTTGAAGTGATGGGCAGGCATGCAGGATGGATTGCTGCATCTGCAGGTCTTGCTGCTGAAAGAAAAAATGATGCACCGCATATTATTCTTTTTCCAGAGGTTCCTTTTAATCAAAAGGATTTTTTAATAAAGGTTAAATCAACTGTTAAGGAATGCGGCTATTGCGTAATTGTTGTTTCTGAAGGTACTCAGGATAAAAATGGGAAATTTCTAGCTGACAGTGGCTCTATTGATTCTTTTGGACATGCACAATTAGGTGGTGTGGCTCCTTTTATAGCATCCATAATAGGCAAAGAGCTTGGCTATAAATACCATTGGTCTGTTTCAGATTATCTTCAAAGATCTGCTCGACATATATCATCTCAAGTAGATCTAGATCAAGCTTATGCAGTCGGTGAGGCGGCTGTTAAGATGGCCTTATCAGGCGAAAATGCTGTTATGCCAATAATAATCAGGAAGAAATCTAAAAAATACGAATGGGAAATAGGTAAAGTTAACTTATCTGAAGTTGCTAATTTTGAAAAGAAAATGCCAAAGAGCTTTATTACGAAAGAAGGATTTGGTATTACCCAATCATGCAAGAACTACCTTAGTCCTTTGATTCAGGGTGAGGCACACCCTCCTTTTAAAGATGGCTTGCCCGATATTGCGAGACTTAAAAAAAGAATGGTTAGAAAGAAGCTGAAGAATTTTAGGATTTAAATTATTGTCTCAAAGGTCCTTCAAATAAAATACCAACCTTACTTAAACGATCAATCAAAACCCTACCTAATCCAGAGGCACTTGTTAATACACCCCCATACTCTCTACCTCCGGGTAAAGCATCTATATCTTTAACCAATGCAAGAGCGCATTCCGTTACTAGTTTAGATGTCACTTTATATCCCGGATCACCTTCACCAAACATTCTGTAGACACTTTTAACACCATCTTCAGTTTCTACTACGTATTTGCAATCAAAGAAACCAGTTCTTTGTACTTCTTCACTTGGCCCTTCTCCTGGCTTTGGAAGAAAAGGTCTAACTAAATATTTTAAAGGTGTCATTAAAACTATTCCTATTGTAATTGTATAAAATAAAGCTTTTATTGCTGCCCCTCTAGATTCATGAAACGCATATTCTTGATAAGTAAATTCAGAACCATAATTTTCTTGCCTTTCAGCAAGCAACGCTGCTGTTCGTCTAACAACCCTCGTGTTAGCTGTAGCCATAACAAATGGACCTGACCAAGCATCAATTTCTTCTTTTTTAGCTACAAGCCCCACCCTATCACTACTCAATTTTCTTTGCTCTTCAGAAAAAGAATCTTTAGGGTTAAGTAAGAACGTGTCTTGCATCTCTGAGCCAAGACCAAGCTTACCCATAGAAAACATAGTTTCAAGAGTTCCGCCTGACGCACCTCCTTTCCCTGTATGAAAAGACTCTACTCTTTTAATAGGAGCATCAACTTTGATTGAAGAAAAGTAGGTACCTAAATCAGACGGTATAGAATCATAACCACAAGAAGGAATTATTCTGATTCCTTTAGAAGCAGCTTTTTCGTGGTGCTCTTCAATCAAACCTTTTACCCAGAAATTTTCTCCAGTTATATCAACATAATGCGAAGAGTTTTCTACACAAGCTGCTACTAACTTAGAACCATACCTATGAAAAGGACCAGCAGTGGATAACACTACCTTTGCTCTTTTAGTAATTAAACCCAGAGCTTCTTCATCTTCACAATCTGCGACGATAATTTCTACCTCTACTCCCTGGCTCTTAGCAACTTCGCGTAACTTTTCTTTGTTCCTTCCTGCTATTGCCCAATTAATGCCATCATCAACAGACTTTAAATATTTAACACACAGTTGTCCTGTAAAACCCGTGGCTCCGTAAATTACTATATCAAGATCTTTATTCATAAATATTAAAGCTTTTTCACCACTCCTCCAAAATTAATTATCACATTGCCTCCAACAGTAATATCGCCTTCAACAAAACCTAATGATTTTCCTACTTTTGTTGGAGAAGCCCTAATAATTAGAAGACTATCTTTCTCCGCTGGAGCTATGAATTCAGAGTGAAAACTTACAGTTGTTACTAAGCTGTTTCTATCTTCCATAGCCGATGAGGCCATGGTGAAATCTGCTAAAGCCATCAACACTCCTCCGTGTGCAGTTCCGTAACCATTACAGTTCTCTGACTTTACAAAAAAAGCCATATACAAATTATTGTTTTCACGCTTGTAATAGCCCGGTCCTAAAGTTTCTATATGTGGCTGATTGAAAGTTAATTTTTTATAACCTTCTGGTATTTCTACTTTACTCATATATCTTTATTATAATCATGAGATCGCTTTTAGGGACAATGAATCAATTTCTTATAATAATTAAAATCGTACTGCTTGGTATCTTATCCTTGAATATTCTTAGTAATGATAAAACAAATTTTTCTTCTCATAAGATAGTTTGGCAGGGAATAGAAAGAGAATATTTAATTTATTTACCAGAGGAGTATAAAGATTTAAAAATAGAATCTTTTCCTTTGGTTATTGGTTTGCATGGATATGTGGGAACTTCTAGTGGATTTGAAAGAGAAACTAGTAAAGGTCTCAATCTGCATGCTGAGAAAGAAAACTATATAGCTGTCTACCCACAAGGGTCTCATTTCAATGTTATAGAAAACGACAAAGCCACCTTTGTAAGTTCTTGGAATGATATCGTTAGTAACGCAGAACCAACTCCCGGCCATCCCCCAAGCTGTTCTCATGAAACAAATCCAGCTCCTAGACCAAAGGAGTGTTTAAAATTTGGTCTTTGCGCTTGGACGAGTTGTTATGATGATCTTGGATTTATAAAACAAGTACTAGAACTAGTTTCACAATCTTATCGGGTTAATAAGAATAGAAAATATATGGTTGGATTGAGTAATGGTGGTGCAATGACACATAGATTTGCATGCACTTATCCTGAATTATTAACAGCAGCTGTAGCAGTAGTTCCTTCAATTACCAGAGGACGCTCCTGTGTCCCTCAATCATCTCTTCCTTACATGCAGATTTTTGGAGAAAATGATAAAACTACCCCATCAGATAGTTCTCAATCTTCGGGGGGATACTTTTATGAAAACCCTTTTATCTCATTTAATTCTTGGTCAGACGCAATGAAATGCAATAGTGTAATTAAGAAAACTGATCTATTGGTAGCAGAAAAAGAAGGATTAATTTGTTATTCAAGAAAGCAATGCGAGATTTCCACACACGAAGTAGTTAATTGTATGATTCCAGAAGGAGGTCATCATTGGCCTGGACAAACCCCAGATGCTGGTTACTGTAGGAATAATATACAAGCTAATACAGTCTCTAATTATTACAGTTGTAAAAAAGATTACCCATCTAAAGTGAATTGGGGAAATGATATGATCTGGGAATTTCTAAATAAACACAGGAAAGTTAATGGATAACAATAATCGCGGAATATTAGATGGAATAAAAGTATTGGACTTTGGAAGATATATAGCAGGACCATTTTGCGGTGCCTTGCTGGGCGATTACGGAGCTGAAGTTATTAGGATTGAAAGAGTTGATGGAAGCGAAGATCGTTTTGTAACTCCTGTAACTAAAAATGGAGAAGGAGCAATGTTTCTTCAATTAAATAGAAATAAACTTGGCTTCACTGTAAACCCCACAAAAAAGGAAGGGAAAGAAATCGTTGCGAGATTAGTCAAAAATTCAGATGTAGTAATTGCAAATCTTCCTGATAATACATTACATTCAATGGGTCTCGATTATGAAAGACTTACAAAAATAAATCCTGCTATTATTCTTACTTCAAATACTGCATTTGGAACAACAGGGCCTTATGCTGAGAGGGTTGGGTTTGATGGAGTGGCTCAAGCTATGTCGGGCGCCATGGATATGACGGGAGATCCTGATGTACCGTCAAAAGCATATTCACCTTATGTAGATTTCTGCAGTGCGTCATTGGCAGCTTATGGAACTTTACTGGCTTTGATTGAAAGAGAAAAAACTGGCAAAGGACAAAGAGTACAAACTTCCTTATTGCAATCTGCTTTAACAATGACAAATAGTCTAGTAATTGAACAAGAACTTCTTAAAGTCAATCGAGTAGCCTCTCGGAATAGATCTCAAACTTCAGGTCCTTCAGATACCTTCAAAACAAAAAATGGTTGGATTCTTGTAGCAACGGTAGGCCAGCCTCTGTTTAAAAGATGGACTGAACTAGTAGGAGCAGAAGATTGGCTTGATGATGAACGCTTCAAAGATGATCTAAGTCGAGGAAATAATAGTTTGCTTATTAGTGAAAGAATGGCCGAATGGTGCGCTAAAAGAACCAATCAAGAAGCAATGGAAGAACTTGAGGCTTTTAGGATACCTGTTGGTGAAGTCCTTAAAGCTAAAGATGTTATGAGTGATCATCACATAAATGAGAAAAAAGTCTTTAAAAATATGAAATACCCAGAAGTAAAACAACCAGTGCCTATAGTTGGTCCTGCAATTGAACTCTCAACCAACCCTGGCGAATTAAAAACAAGAGCACCTTTATTAGGGGAACACAATAATCAGATCCTTCACGATTTAGGATATTCAGGAGATGAAATCCTAAAATTTAAAAAGAATAGGATCGTCTAATTAGGAGATAAATATGGATTTTTCACTAAACCAACAACAAATTGAATTACAAAGAGTGGCAAGAGAATTTGCTCAAAAAGAAATGACCTCAGTTGCATTGGAAATGGAAGAAAAAAATATTCCTTTGCCAAAAGACTGGCTAAAAAAATATGCAGAAATGGGTTTCCTAGGAATCAATGTAGATAAAAAATACGGCGGACTAGGTCTTTCCAATCTTGAAGCTCTTTTGGTAATAGAAGAGTTTGCAAAAGTATCTTCTGCTGTAGCTTTTCCAATTTTTGAGAGTTGTGTTGGCCCTGTAAAAGCCATCGAACATTTTGCTAATGAAGATCTTAAAGTGAGAGTTATACCTGAGGTATGCAAAGGCAATATTATTATTGCTGTATCAATGTCAGAACCTAATGCCGGCTCGGCTCTAACTGATCTAACTACCAAAGCTGAAATCCAAGGAGACAAAATTATTATCAATGGTACTAAACGCTGGTGCTCGGGTGGCGGTCATTCAGAAGGCTATGTAGTTTACTGCAAGATGTCTGAAGCTCCTGGTGCAAAAGGGATAGGTGCTGTCTATGTCGAAAAAGATTCAAAAGGACTAAGCTTCGGACAACAAGAAAATCTCATGGGGTGGAATGGCGTCCCCTCAGCTGATATATTCTTAGATTCTGTTGAAGTACCAAAAGAAAATATGGTTGTTGATGCAGACGGAGGATTCAAAAAACTCATGGAAGCTTTTGATCTCGAAAGGTGTGGCAACGCTACCATGTGCCTAGGTCAAGCTTCTGGGGCTCTTGAACAAGTCTTGAAATATGTTCAAGAAAGAGAACAATTTGGAAAACCAATTGTAGAGTTTCAAGCTGTACAAATGAAACTTGCTGAAATGGCAATGAAGGTAGAGGCGGCCAGATTGCTAATTCATAGAGCAGCTCACAATGCAGAAGAAGGCTTCCCAAGCATCTTCGAGTCTAGTGTTGGAAAATGTTTTTCGAATGAAACTGCGAGAGAAGTTGTTGCATCCGCAATGCAATTAATGGGTGGCTATGGTTTTAATAAAGAATACACCATGGAAAGAAGGTATAGAGACGTTTGGGGCTGGGGTATTGCAGGAGGAACCATAGATATCCAAAAAATTAACATTGCATCTGCGATGGTTGGAAGAAGATTTAATCAGAGATGACTTGATTCTTATTAAATGAATTAATAATAACTTCTAAACTAACCACAAGATCTTCTTTTTCATCTTCCGTTAAGAAATCTCCTACTAGCACGCGTTCTCCTTTAGACGTCACAAATATATGAGCTGGATACCAAGGGTGCTTTGGCCTTTCCACTAAAAGATAAGACCATATCCTAAAATACTCCCATATCTTTTCCGACTTCCCAATTTCTCTCTGAATTTTTAACTTATCTTGAGTCATGGTAATTACTTCTTGGCAGTAGCTTTTACGTAAAACTATGTAAAAGCAAATACTGACAAGGATTACTTCTAAGCCTGCAAAAGGAAGAATGAGAGTAGCCCCCAAAAAAGCAAAAGCTACACCTATGCTTAAACAAGTTATAGCTATAAAACCTATAAATATTAAACTTAAACGCCAGCTAATTGATTGATTAGGTCTTAATAATATACGATGAGTATTAGTTTTCTTATTACTTTCTATTTTGACCATGGATGAAGGATAACTATAATACCTCGCCTTTAAGGCCGTTATATCTTATGAACAATGATATAGATAAAAATAAACAGCTTAGGGATCTTTATGATGAAGTTATGCTCCCTAATTATGCACCTGCTAATTTTATACCTGTAAAAGCAAGCGGTTCCTACGTATGGGATAAAAATAATAAGAAATTTATAGATTTAGGAGGAGGCATTGCAGTCACAAGTCTCGGCCACTCAAATCCAGAGCTTATATCTGCATTAAATGAACAATCTCAAAAATTATGGCATGTAAGTAACTATATCGCTAATGAACCTGCGATTAGTTTAGCTAAGCAACTCACAGACCTAACTTTTGCAGATAAAGTCTATTTTAGTAACTCTGGATCAGAAGCTAATGAAGCAGCTATAAAAATGGCAAGGCGCTATCATCATGAGAATGGAAACGATAAGAATGAAATCATAGCATTTAACAACTCTTTCCACGGAAGATCATTACTGAATATATCCTTAGGAGCCTCTGATAACCACAGAAAAGGATTTGGACCACTTCCTAAAGGAATACTTCATGCAAATTACAATAGTTTAAGTTCTGTAAAAAAACTAATATCTGATAAAACTGCTGCAATTATTATTGAACCTGTGCAAGGAGAGGCTGGTGTTGTTCCTGCAGAACAAGAATTCTTACTTGGGATTAGGGATTTGTGTACTCAAAATGAAATTATCTTAATAATGGACGAAGTTCAGAGCGGAATAGGAAGAATGGGTCACTTGTTTGGATATATGGCTTTTGATATTGAACCAGACATCTTAACTTCTGCAAAAGGTTTAGGAGGAGGCATTCCTATAGGTGCAACATTAGCAAAAGATAGCATTGCATCCGTAATGAGTATTGGCTCTCATGGCTCAACTTTTGGAGGAAATCCAATGGCTTGTGCTGTAGCTAACAAAGTTATAGAAATAGTCTCTACACCCTCCTTTCTTGGCAAAATTAAGGAAAAAGAGGCTCTCTTAGTAAATAAACTAGAAAGTGTTTCTCAAAAATACCAAGCCTTTAGTTCCATTAGGTCTTATGGGCTTTGGGTGGGTTGTGAACTCAACAATCGAGGAGAAGTAAATAAATTATTAGATAGGTGTTATGAACACGGATTAATAGCTGTCTCTGCAGGAACATCAACTCTTAGATTTGCACCTGCATTGAATATAAGTGAAGATGAGATATCTGAAGGTATTGAAAGACTTGAGAAAGCGCTTTCTTCGTAGCAATTAATTACTAATTATGGAATATAGAAAACTAGGAAAATCAGGACTCAAAATATCTGAACTATCATTTGGATCCTGGGTTACTTTTAATAAACAAGTAGACTCTGGTCTTGCAGAAAGAATGTTTGGAACCTGTTTTGATGCAGGAGTTAATTTCTTTGATAATGCCGAAGGGTATGAAGCAGGTGAATCTGAAGTTGTTATGGGTAAAGCTTTAAGTGCTTTGAACAGGCCCAGGGATAGTTATTGTGTTTCTTCTAAAGTTTTTTTTGGTTCTAATAAAAAACCTAGCCCCACCCAAATCGGATTGAGTAAGAAACATGTTACAGAAGCATGTCATCAAGCCTTGAAGAGACTCCAAGTCGATTACTTAGATTTATATTTCTGCCATAGGGCCGATCCCGATACTCCCATTGGAGAAACTGTATGGGCAATGCACAATCTAATTACTCAAGGTAAAATCCTGTATTGGGGAACTTCGGAATGGACTGCTGAACAAATAACAGAGGCCTATGAATTTGCTGAAAAAAATCATTTAAGTCCCCCCACAATGGAACAACCACAATATAACTTGCTAGATAGAAAAAGATTTGAAGTTGAGTATGGACCAATTTTTGATAAATACAGTATGGGGACAACTATATGGTCACCACTAGCTTCGGGAGCTCTAACAGGTAAATACTTAGAAGGAATTCCTGAAGGGTCAAGAGTGTCACTTGAGGGCTATGAATGGCTAAAAAAGCATATGTTAGAATCAGAAAGGGGCCAAGAAAGGATGAAAAAAGTTTCTACTCTATTACCCATTGCTCAAGAACTAGGAGTTAGCCTTTCAAAGCTGGCAATAGCTTGGTGTCTTTTAAATAAGAACGTTTCAACGGTGATTCTGGGTGCATCTAAGATAGAACAATTAGAGGAAAATCTAACAGCACAAGAAGTTCTACCTTTATTAACAGAACAAGTGCAACAAAAGCTTTCGGCTATTTAATTTTTAACCTTAATTCAAAATCTAATTCACCAGTTTTCGCGTGTTCTTCGCGCATCTTTCCTAAGTGTTCAAGTAAATACTTTGGCATAACAGATGACTTTCTAACAGTCATATCAATATGAACTAGCATGTTTTCTGTGGTTGCAGATAATTCTCCATCTTCAGTTAAAATAACTCCACCGTAATGGATTAATTTTGGTCCAACATCTATTAATCTGAAATATGGATAGGCCATCTCTTCTTCCTTCAATTCTTTCAAATATCTAATATTCATCTCTACAGTAAAACTTGAAAATCCTTTTTTAAAATAACTGGCAGTAAAACCCATATCATCATAGAGTTCAACACAACAATCTTCGAATATATGAGTGTAATAAACTACATTCATATGACCGTTTAGATCACACATATCTTTAGTAACTGTCACTGGCCTGCATTCGTATGGAAATTTATTTTTCATTTTTAATCCTTATTTATGAATAATTCAACGCCATTTCCTTCAGACTCATAAAGATTTATTCGATCTAAAGCAGGTAAAAACTCTTTTAACTGAGATTTCATCCATTTTACCAAACCAAATAAAGTAAAGTCGCCAAGATTTTTTAAGTCATTTAAATAATGATGATCCATTTGATGAAAAACAGGTTCAAAAATCTTCTTAACGTCACCAAAATCCATGGTCCAACCATAAACTTGGTCTAGAGGAGCAGTAATATATAAACGGCTTAAATAACCATACCCATATATGTCTGAATCAGAAGAATCTGAAATTGCAGATTGCAAAATTTGTTCTCTCCATATTTGATGACTCTTTCCATCGAAGCTGCAACCAGCATGCCCGGTTTCTTTAATAACAATATGCGATATAGAATCAGATTTATTTTCTAATAAAGACCAAGCCCAGGAAGCTATCATTTCACTAGTAGGGTTTTCTAATCCTTTTATATTATTAAGGCATTTCTTATTTAGTTTTTTAAAGAGAAATTCACACATTAATTCTAGATCATGGGAATTAACTGCTTCACCATAAGAAAACAAAATTACTTCGAAGGTATGACCGTGCATATTGCCGCACTTATGATCTTTTGGAACATTTGGCAATTGATGGGCGGCTTGGAATGCAAAACCTCTCCACAAAGATATATTTTCTAGAGCATCACAAATAGCGCCTTGTTGGGGAGTGCTAGATACAAAACTCTTTATTAAGGTTTTATTATTAAACTCCCTCTTTAATTTTAAAGCTATATTTTGATCACAAGGGTTATCCATAAAATCATTCAACAATTGATAATCGAGAGGATTAACTAAGTTTCTTAATGAAGAGAATAAATCATTTAATGAATTAGCAGTTTGTTCAAGTGGATCAATTTTTAATCCTGTTACAAAATTATGTCCATGCATATTATTAGCAGGGTGATTTTCAGGTAAAAGTGATAACTTTCTAGCTGCATGAAAAATTTCCTGACTACTTAAATAAATCTTATCGTTCATGCCAATGCCAAGTTCCTTATTCTGGATCTTGATCAGATTTCTTCTTAGAAATAACCTCTATAGCATCTAGATTTCTATAACCAGGAGGCAAAGAGAGACCTCTTTTTCCTCGGCCACCCAAAAAATTATCTAAATCTTTAGCCTTTGGAGAATAATGTGTCTTACCATTAATTAACTTAAGATTAGTACTTTCTTGTAAAACGGCTATAAAGCTCAGGAGTTCTTCACCTGATTGAAATTTGGGCCTAGGTATCCCTATAATTTTATTGCCTTTACCTCTTGAAAGTTCTGGTAACTCAGAGACTGGAAAGACTAATAGCTTACCCATATTACTTATTGCAGCTATTCTAGCTTCGGAAGATGATACTAATTGTGGGGGGAGTACTTTAGCCCCCTCTGAAACCTTTAAAACAGCCTTCCCAGATTTATTTTTTGTCTGCAAATCGTCTAAATTTGCAACAAAACCATATCCTTCACTAGTTGCAAGGACTACTTTAGATTCTAAGGGACCAGCTACAACTCCTGCAAAGGTTTCACCTGATTCAACATTTAACCTACCTGTTAAAGGTTCACCCTGTCCTCTTGCAGAAGGAAGACTGTGACAAGGCAAAGTGTATGCCTTTCCTTTGGAATCGAAGAAGACTGCATTCTGATTATTCCTGCCTTTAACTGAAGTGAAGAAACCATCACCTTCTCTATAATTTAGACTCTCAGCTTCTACATCATGTCCTTTAGCGACTCTAACCCATCCTCTCTTAGAAAGAATTACAGTTACCGGATCTGAAGAAATTAATTCTGTTTCATCGAATGCACTTGCTTCTTCTCGAGAAACAATAGGGCTTTTTCTATCATCCCCGTAAATTTCTATATCAGATTTTAATTCATTTTTTAGAAGTGTCTTTAATCTTGCTTTAGAGCCTAATGTCTTTTCTAAATCTTTTTTCTCACTATCTAATCTTTCTTCCTCTTCTTTTATCTTTATTTCTTCTAGCTTCGCTAACTGACGTAGTCTTATCTCTAAAACTGCATCTACTTGAACAACGCTCAATTTAAATTTATTTTGCAATACTTTTCTAGGTTCATCTTCAGTTCTAATAATATGGATGACCTCATCTATATTAAGAAAAACTGCCATCAGCCCTTCCAGTATATGCAGGCGATCTAGAAGCCAATCAAGCCGATATTGAAGACGCCTGGTTACTGTCTGAGTTCTGAAAGTAAGCCATTCTTTTAATACTGATTTTATGTCTCTAACTTGAGGCTTACCATTTAAACCAATAATATTCATATTGACTCTAAAGTTCTTTTGTAAATCAGTGGTTGCAAATAGATGATTCATTACGGCATCTTTATCAATACGATTTGATTTAGGAACTAGAA
>Ga0206679_10001003_pt1 | contig 23558 bp, 25 predicted proteins | sample M110012015metaG_FD_155464 | JGI IMG/M metagenome (GOLD analysis project Ga0206679, IMG submission 155464) | Ammonia-oxidizing marine archaeal communities from Monterey Bay, California, United States - M1 100m 12015 | ecosystem: Environmental > Aquatic > Marine > Intertidal zone | place: USA... | reverse complement strand
TAAAGTCAGCCTCTATCCTATCTAATACTCAATTTTTTATACTGTTTTTTTGCACTGTTTTCTTTAGTACTGTTTGTCTTTAGTACTACACTTCTTTAAAGCTACATGGTTGCAGTCACTGTTTGCGATTTCTTCGATCCGGCCAGATATTTTTCAATTTTGTCCTTTGCCTCATTGTCGGTATCAAGGAAGTTTACTCCAGAGCCGGCTTTATGAGGATTTTTAACACCTTTTCTGGCAACCCAGGCCACCTTACCGGCAATCGGGATTTTTTCCACCTCATCCAGCAATTCGAGCAATATCAGAACTTCATCACCGAGTTCATATTCCGTTAAACCTTCCAGGAAAAGTCCACCGTTCAACAAAAAAGGCATGTAATACTGATATAACGTTGCCGTGTCCTTGATCGTTACATTAACAAGGTTTTTTTTAGTCTTATCTCGCTTTAGGTTAGGCACATGATTACCCAGTAGTTTTGCCACGAAAATTGTGCATGATCACTGCTCATTCTACAAGTGTTGCTGCAGCGGGTTTGTGCGCCTCTTCGAATAACAGTATCAACAGGGATTCGAGCAACTGCAACAGATTCGGATTTCCTGTTCCTGTTAACAATCGCCTGGCCGATATCACCTGGTCATTCATTAACAGTAACTGCTTTACCGAAAACACCTGCACGAATGCAGCTATAGACTCTTCCAGAGTCTGCGAAAGCCTGGGCCTGGCAGTATCATATAAATAATGCCGTAGTGATTCGGACAACAGCCAATAAAGTAAATCATAGATATCCAAAGGATGCGTTTTATCCAACGCCTGGGTTGCAGCCTTGACAGGGTTCAGCCCGCCTTTTATCAACTGAATCAGCAGTTCAAGTATTTCAACCTGGCCCTGGCTACGCCCCTCAAGTAAAAAATAGTACGCCCTCAAGGGACTTCCTCCAGCCAGGTGCAGGGCGGTAAGTACTTCGCCTTCAGAGCTCTCAGGCAAGACCTCATTTAGCCACAACAGCGCTTGATTCTGCTCGGGCCGCAAGCTAGACACCTGCTGGCAGCGGCTGCGTATTGTAGCCAAAAGGCCCATTGGCATTGCGCTGACCAAGATAAAGAAGGTATCGCTCGCAGGTTCTTCGAGGATTTTCAATAAAGCGTTAGCCGCTGCCAGGTTCATTCGTTCCGCGGGTTCTATAATGGCAACCTTAAGTCCGCCTTGTTGCGAAGTCTGATTTGCCCAGCTAACCAACTGCCTGATTTGATCTATCCTGATCTGCTGCGAATCCTCGGGATGGACCCATCGAAGGTCCGAATGAGATCCAGCCAGAACGAGTCTACAGCTACTACACTGGCCGCAGGCTACAGCCCCTGCTTGTCTGCAGAGCAGTGCAAAAGCCAATGATTTAGCGAAGTGAGTCTTACCAATACCCGCAGGGCCACCAACCAGCAAACTGTGCGCCAGACCCTCGGTAGTTTTCAGTTGAACCAGTTTGGCCTGCATTTCCTGGTACCAGGGAAGCGGCTCTCTATTTTCAACAAATACCTCAACTGGCATGGTTCACTCCCATAGTCGCCAGCCAAACGCTGATTTGTGCCTGAACTTCCTGTAGTGGAGGGGCAGCACTTATAACTGTAGTTCGCGCAGACTGTCCTGCCCGTTCAAGAAAAGTCGACCTGACCCGATCAAAGAAAGCCACATTTTCAGATTCAAAGCGGTCTTTTTCACCAACGTTAGCCGCTCGATTCAAGCCCTCTGCAACATCCAGATCAAGCAACAAAGTGTAATCAGGGCAAAAACCATCTAGTGTCAGCGCTTCTACAGCAGTGATTAGCTCCATCGATAATCCCCTTCCGCCGCCTTGATAAGCGTAAGTCGAATCAGTAAATCGATCGCAGACTACCCAAGCCCCCTTATCCAGAGCAGGTTTAATTACTTCATAAACATGTTGGGCCCTGGCTGCGAATAGCAAGCTCAATTCAGCCACAGGTGATAAATCAAGGACTCTTTTGTCAAGCAGGATTTCACGAATGCGCTCACCACAAAAGGTACCTCCAGGCTCCCGCGTAGCCACAATTGGAATGTGATTACGCTCAAGCCAGTCACAGATAAAATCTATATTTGACGACTTGCCGACCCCTTCTACCCCTTCAACTGTCAGGAATTTACCCTTAGTCAAAATCCCTCCTCATCTTCAGTTGTTCATCTGGTACCGTCGTACCGCTCGATTATGGGCCTTTAAGGTCATAGAAAACTCACTGGATCCGTCACCTCGGGCTACAAAATATAGAAAATCTACCTTGGCTGGATTCATAACAGCATCAATCGATGATCTTCCAGGCATGCAAATTGGCGTCGGAGGTAGCCCCTTGCGTACGTATGTATTGTGTGCAGTATCGCCCATAAGATCCGCTCTCACCAGATTGCCATCAAATTCGTCTCCCAGTCCATAGATAACCGTAGGGTCAGATTGCAAGCGCATCCCCTGCCGTAATCGATTAAGGAACACCGCGGCAATTTTGTTGCGATCAGAGGAATACCCTGATTCTTTTTCGACCATCGAGGCAAGAATCAACACCTGGTAACGATCTAATTGCGTATCTTCGCTACGTTTTCTTGCGGCTGCCTGCAGTTGCTGCAGCATGGCCTTATGCGCACGTTGCAATATATCCAGGTCAGAATCTCCTGCCGAGTAAAAATACGTATCAGGGAAAAACCAGCCTTCCGGGCTTATCTGGGTGGCTGTATCAGCTTGTCCGACTCGCTGCATAATTTCTTCACCGGTCAATACTGCTGAATCCTGCCCAATATAGCGCTGTTCACTTAAATGGGATCGCCATTGCAAAAACGTCCAGCCTTCGACAAAGGTAACGGCTCTCTGAACGGTAACGCCTTTCCGCAAAAGCGTTAATAATTCCAGTGAATTAAGTTCACTGTGAACGGCATACTCTCCAGCCAGGATGGGACCTTGATATGAGGTAAACCGAGCCAGAAACAAAAACAACCAACTCGGTATCTGCAAATGATCCTCGTTTAAGGTTCGAGTAAGACCATACAAGGTGGTTCCCGGTGAAACCTGAAACGACTCTGTATTACTGAAGTCCAATGGCCTGTAAGCAGCCTTTACCACTCCCAGGACAGTGATGGAGAGTACCACCACGACAACAACCAGGAGATATGTTTTCGATTTATTCATCAACCTCAGGCTAAGATGGGTACAGGACTCCATCATACTGTAAGCCAGCGGTCGATAAACGATAAACGATAAATTTAACCCAGCTTTTTGAAGATTAACGAACCGTTGGTGCCGCCGAACCCAAACGAGTTACTCAACGCATAATCAATCTCTACTTCCTGCGCGTGGTGAGGCACGTAATCCAGGTCGCAACCCTCTCCTGGATGGTCAAGGTTTATGGTAGGAGGCGCCACGTTATCACCGACCGCTAGAATCGATATAACCGCTTCTATAGAGCCTGCCGCACCAAGAGCGTGACCAATCATCGACTTGGTAGAACTGACCTTAATAGCACTGGTATACGGGTCAAATAACTGTTTTATCGCCATGGTTTCTGCAATATCACCCAATGGAGTCGAAGTACCATGAGCATTAATATAACCAATCTCTGATGGATTCAATCGCGCATCCTCCAGGGCATTGTGCATCGCACGCATAGCGCCATCGCCGTTTTCAGCCGGAGAGGTCATATGACTGGCATCTGCCGACATACCGAAGCCAACAATTTCACAGTAGATATTCGCGCCCCTGCTACGAGCAGCTTCATATTCTTCGAGAACCAGTACGGCAGCGCCATCGCTCAGTACAAAACCGTCTCGGTCCCTATCCCATGGTCGACTGGCCGCCTGACAATCATCATTTCGGGTCGATAGCGCCTTCATCGACGCGAATCCTGCCAGTGTCGTTGGGGCAGTCGACTTCTCTGCTCCTCCTGCCAGCATTATGTCAGCGTCACCGTAAGCGATCATTCTTGAAGCCAGGCCGATATTATGAGCACCAGTTGTACAAGCCGTAGTCACAGCGATATTAGGGCCTTGCAAGCCATATTTTATGGACAGGTGACCCGATATCATATTAATGATACTGGATGGAACAAAGAAAGGAGAAACTTTAGCCGGACCTCGTTTCAACAGAACTTCATGGCAGGTTTCGATGGTAATAATGCCGCCAATACCCGAACCGACTGCCACGCCTGCTCGATGCCTGTTCTGATCGGTTATCTCAATACCCGAGTCAACCATGGCTTGTATTCCGGCGACCATGCCATACTGAATGAAGCCATCCATGCGCCTGGCCTCTTTGCGAGGCAAATAGGCATCCAGATCGAAATCAGGCACAGCACCACCAAACCGAACTGAATAATCTTCGGCGTCAAACGCTGAAATCGGGGCAATACCACTCTTTGAAGCTAGCAGACCTGACCAGGTTGACTGGACCGAGGACCCCAAACAGGTCAACATTCCAAGACCAGTTACAACTACTCTGCGCTTAGCCACACATCAATCCCTCAGAGAATTTCAACATTACTTTAATTATGCCAACACGACATAAAACGGCCGCAGATGGAAAATCCAATGCGGCCTGCTTCTGTGGAGAATTTCGTTTAAGTATGCGCTTCTATGTAGTCTACAGCTTCCTTTACGGTCGTGATCTTCTCAGCTTCCTCATCTGGAATTTCTGTTTCAAATTCCTCTTCGAGTGCCATGACCAGTTCCACTGTGTCAAGAGAATCAGCACCCAGGTCTTCTACAAAGGATGCCTCAGGAGTGACTTCATCCTCCTTTACTCCTAATTGTTCGCATACTAGTTTAGTTACTCTTTCAACGATTGTACTCATATTCAGGTACTCTCCTACAGATTTTTAATCACACTTGGTCAGTTTAATGAATTGCCGGTCTGCTTCCAAGTTTATTTACCGCTATCAACTTAAGGCAGAATGACATCTTTGGGTAGTTCACGCTCAACCCATATACAGGCCGCCATTAATGTGAATCGTCTCACCATTAATGTATGCCGCTTGCTCACTGGCTAGGTAATCCACAAGGCTCGCGACTTCCTCTGGATCGCCAAGGCGCCCTGCTGGCACCCGCTCTAATAATTTTGTTTGTTGAGAATCATCCAATTTTTTTGTCATATCAGTATCGATGAACCCCGGTGCCACCGCATTAACCGTAATGTTACGGCTAGCTACCTCCGCCGCTAAGGCCCTACAGAAGCCTTCCATCCCCGCTTTGGCAGCGGCATAATTGATCTGGCCAGGATTCCCCATACTGCCAACAACAGAGCTGATGTTAATAATTCTCCCCCACCTGGCTTTGGTCATTCCCCTGAGCAGGCCTTTGGAAAGATGAAACACACTGGAAAGATTAGTATCTATCACGTTCTGCCATTCTTCCGCCTTCATTCGCAAGGCAATATTATCTTGCGTAATTCCAGCATTATTAATCAATATTGTCGGCACAAATTGCTGCTGCTTGAGTTCATCGAGAAAATCATTGATGGTTTGCTGCGAACTAATATCCAGGACACAACCTCTACCACCCGTTCCGAGCAGATCAGTCACTGCATCAGCGCCAGCCTGAGTTGTCGCGGTACCCATAACCTCATGCCCACTTGCAATCAGTCTCTGTGCGATTGCTTTGCCTATACCCCTGGAAGCCCCAGTCACTAAAGCTAACATCAGAGTGCTTCCTGAAGCGCTAAGATATCGGCTTCAGATGCCAGGTTATGAGTCTCTATATCTCTTGAGATTCGCCGACTGAGGCCTGTAAGCACTTTCCCTGGACCACACTCGATTACGCTTGTAACACCCAGTGCGATCATCTCCTGGACACATTCGGTCCAACGTACCGCTGCATACATCTGCTCAACAAGATTGCGTTTTATATCCGCTGGGTCGGCACAAACTCGCGCTGAGACGTTCTGAATAACGGGAATCTGTGGATCAGCAAATTCGATGCTATTTAATGCCTCTTGCAGCCGTTCTGCAGCAGGAGCCATCAAAGAACAATGAAAAGGGGCGCTTACAGGCAGTACAACAACACGCTTGGCACCTGCCTGCTTACAGGCATCTGCAGCAACAGCGACTGCTTCATTGCTTCCTGAAATGACAACTTGCCCGGGAGCATTGAAATTCGCCGCTTCAACTGTGCCACTATCAACCTGTCGACAGATTTCTGATATTTTGTCGTCATCTAGGCCCATGACGACGGTCATGCCGCCTTCGCCTACGGGAACGGCAGATTGCATTAACTGACCACGAAGTCGAACAAGACTCACAGCATCCTGTAGCGCCAATACATCGCTGGCCACCAAAGCCGCATACTCACCAAGGCTGTGTCCTGCCAGATAATCAGCTGTTCCACCGGTGTTCTGCCACAACCGCCAAAGAGCCACTGATGCAGTCAATAACGCAGGTTGGGTATACTCGGTCTGATTCAACTGAGTTTCAGGGCCGTCCTGAATCAAGCTCCATAAATCGTAATCGAGCACCTCAGAGGCTGATTTAAAGGTCTCCGCAACGGCCTGTTGCGATTCGAGCAGCATACCAACTCGCTGCGAGCCTTGACCTGGAAACACGAAAGCTTTCAAGTTCATGAGTAAGTATTCAGTTTCATGAGTAAATATTCAGTTTCATGAGTAAATATTCAGTTTAATGAGTCAGTATTCAGCACTTCAGATAACAATTAAGTAAGCCATCTTTATCTGGCTTTATCTGACCCACCTTGAAGAGGCTATTCTTCGGTATTTTTTTCGTGTACCACTTTGGATCCTTTATAGAATCCATCAGCTGAAACATGGTGACGTCGATGTGTTTCACCAGTGGTAGGGTCTTCTGAAAGGGTTGGCCCCTTCAGCGAATCATGCGATCTGCGCATCCCTCGGCGAGCGCGCGTCACCTTACTTTTTTGAACCGCCATGGGTTACTCCTTAACTAATCCTGTTATTTTCTTTAGGTCTGCAAATGGATGGTGTCGATCCTGTTTAACATCCAAGTCCTGATTAATTTCCTGTTCTGTCGCTTCCAACTCGTTAAAATTAACGTCGTCTTTGCCATTTTTCACTGAGATATATTCTCCTGATGCTGGTACCAGGTCATTATCAGTGCAACTACTATGCTTGGGCGACATCGGTAACTCTAAAATCAGACTGTCCTCAAGCAGTTCAACTAAATCCAGATAATCACTGGATTCTACTTGCCCATCCTCATTTTCATCCAACCCTTCCATTTCTTCTTGTGTGCGCACAATGGTGGTCATCACAGATGAAATTAACTCCAGGCGCACTGCTTGCAAGCAGCGTTGGCAGGGAACTTCAAGATACCACTTGGCCCAGCCTTTCACCTTGGATCTGGCACCATCGCCTCGATAAAACTCAAGTTGAGCGGTAACGCTATTTTTCGCTTCCAACTTTAAACCAGCAGCCTGTCCCTGTCCCTGTTCCAGCACAATCGCATTCAGACGTAGAAATGAGCTCAGGTCTATACTACCTGTCAAAATCGTTTGCTTCGCCACTAAATTAGCGAAGCGTACACGCTTTGGCAGTGGCTCTGATAACATAACGGGCGCATCTTAGGCAGGTTAATCGTCCCTGTCAAAGTAAAATTGAGTTAATCTAAACGTGATGCTACCGTTGAATCCGACTATGACGGCGCAATTCATACTAGCATCTACCTCTCTTTATCGAGCGAAATTACTCGACCTAGTTCATATCCCCTATAAAACAGTGTCTCCTGAGTATGATGAACTGCCTCTAGCAGGAGAATCTCCGCTGGCCAGGTCCAACCGACATGCAGAAGGCAAGGCAAAGAGTGTCGCCACAATGAACAGCGAATTAGTCCCGTCAGACGCCATCATTATCGGTTCAGACCAGGTCGCCTTCATGGGAAAAACAATGTTCGGAAAACCTTTGTCTGAGCAAGCCGCTATCAACCAACTAATGGCGACATCCGGTCAATGGTTGTCTTTCGTTACTGCGATCTGCCTCTATCGTAACCGGCAGCCCATCTGGCATGGCCAGGACCGATATGACATCAAATTCAGGCAGTTATCCAATGCAAAAATTAAGTGGTATGTAGATCAAGATCGTCCTTTAGACTGCGCCGGCAGCATTAAGGCGGAAGGTCTCGGTCTTAGCCTGATTGAACAAATGCAAGGGCGAGACGTTAATACGCTCTACGGATTACCTGTTCTGTTGTTACTGGATGCCCTGGAAGAACTCGGTATAGGGCTCGAAGACCTGTCGTAAGGCTCATCGCCTGACACAGGCCAGCAGGCCCTGTAAATGACTGAAACTTGATAGAAATTCAATCAAAATGTCGCTTAGCGAACTTCGCCATGCCGGTATCCTGGTCTGCTTCGACCCAAAAACTTTCCAGATTATTAGCCTCTTTCTGCTCGCCTGTAATGGCTTTCAAACCCAGACTACTGGCATGCAGCATCATTCGAGGCACCTTCAAGGCTTTATCCCTGACTGGATTACCATATTTGTTATCACCAATCACTGGATAGCCCTGGTGTGCACAGTGAACCCGAATCTGGTGGGTACGCCCGGTAATTGGCTGTGCCCGCAACCAGCTGATCCCGTCTCCGTGAGAAATGATAGAAAACTTTGTTTTGCAGTCTTTACCATCCATAGAAACACGGCTGATACGCTCTCCACTTTGCAAAGTATTCTTCATTAACGGCACAGTCACTTCCTTTACAGCCGAGGGCCAGGTTCCATGTACGAATACATCGTAGTATTTACGTAATCGGGATTTACCATGCAGTTCGAGCTGTATCTTCTTCAGGAAAGCTCTTTTCTTTGCCACCAACAAGCATCCTGAAGTCGCGCGGTCAAGCCGGTGCGCCAACTCAAGAAAGGCCTGCTTTGGCCTGGCTGAACGCAGTGCTTCTATAGCGCCAAAAGACAGCCCACTGCCTCCATGCACGGCCATACCGGCAGGCTTATTGATAATGAGCATGTGTTTGTCCTCATAAATAATCGTTTTTTCGATTTCGAGGAATTCAAAGTTACCCTCTGGTCCCTGACTTGTCATACGCACCGGCGGAATGCGAATCGCATCACCATCATTTATCCTGCTTTCCGGTTTCGCCCTGCCACCATTGATTCTTACTTCCCCTTTCCTGATCATCCGGTAAATACGTGTTTTCGGGACCCCTTTAAGGTGAGTAATAAGGAAGTTGTCAATTCTCTGACCCGAATAATCCTCAGGAACCGATACGATCTGTGCCTTAGGTGGGTCCAGCTGCTTTATTATCTGACTCATAATTTTTGTACCCTGGCACCAATTCCTGCTATTATGCGCTACCAGATGAGGTCAAAACAGTAACAATATCCTTGTCGTTTAAAAAAACGGGGTCAATCCAAGTGTATGAGACCCGACGATTAAATCGTAAGAATTGTATTATATATTGACACTAAGCATGCGACAGAAAAAATGAAGTCGCTAAAATTAACGCGCGAAAAGAGTCGTGACGTGTATCGTCAAATTGATTTTCGAGACAACAGAATTATTGCCTATCCTGGCTTACCAGGTGAGGCGACCTAAAGTTGACTATATCTAATTCACCCCTTCAAAAACATCGAAGGAATGTGGCCAACATTTTGAACTATGCGCTGTTGCAGAGGAAAAGCGAATATGGGAAGCCTGTTTCGCTATAAATGACAGTAAGAGGCTGATCAGTTGATTTGCCGATACCATGTCGCGCCGTGAGCGCAAACTAACTGGTATCGTAATGAAAAGAATGTTAATCAACGCAACTCATACAGAAGAGTTGCGGGTCGCTCTGGTAGATGGGCAGCATCTATATGATTTAGATATAGAAAGCCTAGCTAGAGACCAAAAAAAATCCAATATCTACAAAGGCAAAATAACCCGAGTAGAACCGAGTCTGGAAGCAGCTTTTGTAGACTTCGGTGGTAATCGCCATGGTTTCCTCCCCTTAAAGGAAATATCAAGAGAATATTTTTCCAAGTCCCCTGCCAATTCAAAGGGGCGAATTAATATCGCTGACGTTCTCAAAGAAGGTCAGGAAATCATCGTTCAAGTGGATAAAGAAGAACGAGGTACCAAGGGTGCAGCACTGACTACTTTTTATAGTCTTGCAGGCCGCTACCTCGTGCTGATGCCAAATAACCCAAGAGCCGGAGGAATATCGCGCCGAATAGAGGGTGATGAGCGCGATGACCTGAAAGACGCCCTGGCTACCCTGGATATTCCCAAGGACATGGGCGCCATTGTTCGTACAGCCGGGGTCGGCAGATCCGCAGAAGAATTACAATGGGATCTTAAATATCTACTACAGCTAGCAGAGGCAATCAAAATTGCCGTTGGTGACCGTAAAGCGCCATTTCTAGTCTATCAGGAAGGCGATGTCATCACTCGTGCTGTCAGAGACTATATGAGAGACGATATCGGTGAAGTCCTAATCGATACAGATGAAGCATTTGACCAGGCTCAGTCTTTCGTAAATCAGGTTATGCCCCACCTGGCTTCAAAGATTAAGCGCTACTCCAGTGATGTTCCCTTATTTAATCGTTATCAAATTGAAGGACAGATTGAGTCCGCCTTTCAGCGCGAAGTGAGGCTGCCGTCCGGCGGATCTATTGTCATAGATCCAACTGAGGCTCTGGTATCTATTGATATCAACTCCGCCAGGGCAACCCGGGGCTCTGATATAGAGGAAACCGCTTTGAATACTAACCTGGAAGCTGCTGACGAGATCTGTCGCCAACTCCGGTTAAGAGATATTGGTGGCCTGATTGTCATTGATTTCATTGATATGAATCCAACAAAAAACCAAAGGGCAGTGGAAAACCGCATGCGCGATGCCCTGGAAGTCGACCGGGCACGAATTCAAGTTGGTCGGATCTCAAGGTTTGGTTTACTTGAAATGAGTCGTCAGCGATTACGGCCATCCCTGCGAGAAACTAGTCATATCATGTGCCCCCGCTGCGAGGGCCTGGGTACGATTCGCGATATAGAGTCCAGCGCTCTAGCGGTACTGAGACTCATACAGGAAGAAGCCCTAAAACAGACCAGCTCAGAAATCAGGGCTTTTCTTCCCGTTACCGTAGCCTCCTTCGTTTTAAACGAAAAACGAGAAATGATTACGGATATAGAAACACAAAACAGTGTCAGGGTCGTTATTATCACCGAAGTTGAAATGCAAACACCTCATTACCGAGTAGAAAGGCTCCGCTCTGCTGATGTGGAAGAAGAACAGGCTAGCTATGACATGCAACCCGTGGAAAAACCCGAAGAAGCCGAATCTACCATCGAGCTCAGGCCAGTCGTGCGCGAATCAGCAGCTGTATCCGTGATTCGTAGCGATGCCCCGGTTTCCACAAATACGACAGCCTCTACTCAGGGTAAGGCGAAAAAACCAAAGCAACAGCAAAGACAACAGCAAGGTAGGAGCAAACCAGTGAAAGCGGCAGAATCAAGTATCTTTGATAAGTTGTTCGGCTTTCTTAAAGCACCGGAAGCTCCCGCTACTGCCAAAAAAGCACCTGCTCGGGCGAGAAAGGCCACCAATAGCGACAATGCCGACCCTGCTAAGAAAAGAAGGACCAGAAGGCCAAATCGTTCCAGCGACAAAAAGACCCAGGAAAATCCCACTCAGGAGAACCAAAAAGAATCTGGCAAGTCAACCCAGGGGAGAGGTGCAAAAGAAAGTACTGCACGCAATACAAAGGCAACAAGCAGCGCTAAAAGAAACGGTCGCGGACCGAGAAAAGCCCGTGACACAGATGAAACGATAGCAACACCATCAGAAAAGCCAAGCAACGAGTCTGCTTCAACAACCCGAACAGAGCCGTCGCCTCAGGTGAATGAAGACCAGGCTGGTTCCGATAAAAGGGTTCGTGGTAACAGAGAAAAAACCCAGCGAAGGCGTCGAAGCAATAGCAACGATGCAACATCTTCAACCGTAAAACCGAACAATCAAGATGTTGACAAAGGCGCCGTTAGTGCAGATCAGGAAAATCAACCCAGTGAATCTGTGGTAGAGCCCAAGGTTAATGTTTCTGTGGTCATACCAAGTGAAACTGACTCAATCATCACCCAAGTCAGCGCCTCACAGTGGGGACAGGCAGGTAATGATCCCAGAGTAGCACCTCAACTACTGGCACCAGGCCCGGTCTTGAACGAAGCTCCCACGAAAGCCCCGGGAGAGTATCTACCCTCTCTGGAAAGGGAACTCGGAGAAAATCATTCAAGCCACTGGCCACGCGCAGACAACGATCCCAGGGCGTCAAGCTAGCCAAATAGCGTAGTCAGGACGCGCGTAAGGGCGCGCTCAGCCCAGCGCCCACTACAGTGGTGCCTGCGCTGCTGTTAACTGGCCTGGTCCGTATTAAAAAATACGGGCTCGGGCTCCAGTGAAATATGGAAGTTTTCCATAACTGCCTGCTGCACTTTCTTGGTTAGGGCTAAAACATCATCAAAACTGGCCCAACCTGCGTTTTCTATCACCAAGGCATGTTGATTAGACACCTGTGCGCCTCCTATCCGAAAACCCTTTAACCCTAATTGGTCAATCAGCCAGGCGGCAGATAATTTACGAAAACTCTCCTCTATATGGCTGGGAACAGGGCCAACTTTTTTGATAAGGCTATTGTAAGCACTAAGATCTATCACTGGATTCTTGAAAAAACTTCCTACATTAGGCTGCAAACCCGGGTCAGGTAGTTTTCTATAGCGCAACTGCAGAACAGCCTCCCTGATGGCCTCTGGGGAATGCCTGCCCTGCCCGCCAGCAACTGCATCGCGCAGATCGGCATAGTCAAGGCAAGGCTCGAACGATTGAATTTGAGACAGTGCTATTTCTACCTCGGTAACAATAAACTGAGCTGGCGCAGGATGCTTAAAAATACTGTTTCGATAACTGAACTGGCAAGCTGCTGCATCAAAGTGATGTCGCTCATGAGTTTCCAGATTAATGGCCACCAGGCCTCCGAAACAGTCTGAAAGCTCAACTCCATAGGCACCAATATTCTGGATAGGGGCTGCACCTACTGTACCGGGTATTCCTGACAAGTTCTCCAACCCTGCTAAGCCGAAGTGTTCTATGGATTCTCTTACTAAATCGTCCCAGAGGACCCCGGCTGCCACCTGCAGCCGGTCTCCTCGCTTTACAATACCCTGCATACAAGGACTGATGACCAGACCGGACACTTTTTCTGGCAATACGACATTACTGCCTGACGCGATGATTTTAATGGGAATGTCCTGCTGGCGCGCAAATGCTAAGGCCTGTATCAACATATCCTGCGTCTGCGCCGCGCAAAAATACTCGGCCCGCGATGTTAAAGCCAGGAAATTATTGGCACTTAGGTCAAAATCGCGTTTAATTAGATCATCGTCCATCCAAATGATTATACCGACAAACTGAGCCAGTAATGTCCTTCAGGGCCAGAGAAGTGTGTATAATTTTAATTTTAATAGAGAGGTTAATAGTAGATGCAATTAAAAGATAAAGTAGCTTTCATCACTGGTGGGGCTTCCGGCTTAGGCCGCGCTACCGCAGAAAAGTTTATCGCCTCAGGTGCGAAGGTGATGTTGTTTGACCTCAATGAAGAAAACGCCTCAAAAACAGCAGAGGAACTTGGAGAAAATGCTAGCTTCTCTGCTGGCGACGTAGCCGATGAGTCCGCTGTCAGTGCTGCAATTGAAAAAACCCTTAACCAGTTTGGCGCCATTCATATCAATATTAACAGCGCTGGCATTGGTGCGGCATCTAGAACCCTGGGTCGTGATGGGCCAATGGAACTGAAAATGTTTGAATTCATCATCAGGGTCAATCTTATTGGCACTTTCAACTGTTTAAGACTCTGTGCTGACGCAATGCAAAAGAATGATCCAGTCACCGAGGATGATGAGCGTGGGGTGATTGTCAACGTCGCCTCAGTCGCAGCCTTTGATGGCCAGATAGGCCAGGCTGCCTATAGCGCCAGTAAAAGTGGTGTCGCAGGCATGACCCTACCGATTGCCCGGGATCTGAGTCGCTCTGGCATCAGAGTCGCAGCGATTGCTCCAGGAATTTTTGAAACGCCCATGATGCAGTTCGCACCACCACAGGTTCGACAGCCATTAATCGACATGACCCAGTTCCCCAAACGGTTAGGAAACCCATCAGAATTTGCTCAGACCGCTGCTTATATCGTCGAATGTGGCTATATCAACGGCGAAGTTATCCGCCTGGATAGCAGTATCCGAATGGCACCTAAATAATCCGGCGAAACCCTGCCTTGTCAGAAACCCATGGAGTCAGGCGGGTACTCGCCAGTCTGACTCAAATTTAGGCAATTTCGATTGTTTAAAAAAAGATAGTTGGCTTGCGTTAGCTGCCAAGCTGTTTTACTAAGTCAACAATATCTGCTTTGGAAAACGGCTTTGATAGCATTTTTAAATCCTTGACATCGCCCAGGGTTCCATCTATCTGACCGTCAGACAAGCCAGAAATCAGCCCACATTGTGTATTTGGATAGTGTTCCTGAACAAAAAGAATCAAATCCAGCCCGGTCATTGTGCCCGGCATTATCATATCGGTTATCAATACATCGAATGATTGACTGGACAAAACCTGCAGGGCGTTATCAGCATCATCAGCGACTTCAACTGAAAAACCTGCATTGGTCAGGAACAACAAGGCAACCTTTCTAACTGCCAGGTTGTCATCAACCAAGAGAACTTTCGTTTCTGAGTTATCCATACAGTTAATTCCATTTAAAACACAATCTATGGCCAGTCCGTTGCCCAATAATCACCGTCGGGAACCTAATGCCATGGCGAATAATTCCCTAAGCAAGATAGCCAGCCCCCGATGTGACGATTTAGGGAGCTGCTTCGTGAGATTCCTCAAGTAATGACAGTATCTCGAGAAATGCATTCTCGGCAATCGCTTTCATCTCCACATCAGTCTTGTTCTGGATCGGATGGGGTACAAATGCTCTATAGGGACTAAAGCCTAATGACTTAGCTTGATTGTCAGCGGCTTCAACGAACTCTTCCGAGGCAATAAAAGCACCGGGAATACCCCGACGGTCAAGATCTAATATGTCATGCAAACTGCACGACGTACACGAGCCTCAGTCAGCTAAGGCTTCAAGTACCAGATCGCACTCAGCAGCAATTTTCTGAGTCAACTCGATCGGTGCAACTCGTGTGAAAGTAGGTTTTCTATATCTGACCGTCTTTGCGCCCTTTTGCTTTAGCAAATCCTCTATCCGATCAATGAATATATCACCCTTTGGTTTAGCTATATCGAGCAAACCAACTGTCTTGCCAAAAACGGTTTTCGGCCGGGTCCGAGGGAGCCGCCCTTCGGGTTTCAACTCCGCGGTTGGGTCTAATAATCTCATCACTCTTCCTCTATCGTCACTAATACTGGTTACACTATAATCTTTTTTGTCACCGGGATACTACCCATTGGTCCGCTGGCAGCCCAGCCTGCGATGATAGCCGAAAACAGACCAGCGGAACCGCCGGCTCTGACCACCGAAAGTCCCCCTTCCCTGAATTTGGGTAGCACCTTATTAACCGCCTTTTGTGGTAATCCTTCTGTTATACCCCCAGCACCAGCGACTAACTCAGCGCCAGGAATCATCAACAGCTCTGCTAATCGATCCTTGAGATCCTGTTTGCTCCAACCTGCTTCCCTGTATACCCGCTCGTGTTCTGGAGACACCACCAAAAATGCATCAGAAGACATTACCAATTTGGGATGGGCAACAACCCTCAAGGCAGCCGCAAAGGAACGTGACAATGAGTCCGGGTCTTTTGATTTCTGGTCAACAATGCCTTGCACACCGTCGGCAGCAAACAGCGTCACGGTCGAATCCTCTGCTGCGAAACCCTTTTCCTCAGCCAACGATTTCCAGCAGGAGCCAACCTCATCTTCAGCAAAACAGAAAGTATACTTCCCTGGATTACCAAGTGCAGAACGATCCACCTGTCGCGGTCTACCGCCTCCTATATTACGGATTACCAGTTGCAACGCTCGGCCTATAGTTGCATTAGCTCGATTACCCTGACCAAGTGCATTACCTTTGGCATTCATGCCTATTGATCGTGCAAGAGGCCCGTTAACAATCACCATAGGCCCCGAAAAGTAGGTGGTCGCAAGCAAACCATGCATGCAAAACTCATCTTCCAGCGCTGCCTCAACGGCGGCTATAACCACTGGCAAATACTCAGGTTTACAACCTGCCAAAACGGCATTTAACGCTATTTTTTCGATGGTACAGCGACCTAAATCCGGTGGCACAGCTCCAATATACTCCTGTGGGTCACGCTTGGTACCTGACAGCATACGCATCACCCGGACCTTAGTTGGCGGTACAACAGGCAAGCCATCTGACCAGCCCTGGTCAAAACATGCCTCTATATCATCGTCGGCTGAAAACTCAAGAATCCTGGACTGCAGCTTGTCGGCCTCAAATCTGGCAGCTAGTATTTCGGGCATACCTGGATCCAGGGTTTTAGAACCACAACCTGGCTGAAACAAGGGTAATTCAATGCTGAATTGTAACCCAGTTATTTCCTGCCAGGCTGCTTTGTCCCAGCCATGAATACGACTCACTTCCCCACTGTCATGTTCCTTAATAAGCGTTGGAACAATTTCGATGTTGGCTCTGTAGCTGCGCTCCAGGCTTTCGTCAAACATAACTGTGTAACCCTCAGGAAAGTTAGGATCATCCTGGCTCACCAGTTCTACATCCAACTGATTCAATAATTCCGGCAAAAGTGGCTCAATTAGGTTGCAGGTACCACAGGACTCTTTTACGAATAACCGATATTTGCTCATGTGGGGTCCCTGTTGGAGATAATTTGTCTGACCTGCATCAAGTCATGGGGAGTGTCGATTCCAGGTGGTATCGCTACTTCGGCTACCGATGCGCTGATCCGAGCGCCATGGTAAAGAGCCCTTAATTGCTCCAGTTTTTCGGTTTCCTCTAACTCACAAGGTCCCCAACCGACGAATTCATTCAAAAACCTAACCGAATAGGCATAAATCCCCACATGTCGGTAACAGCCACTTATTTCGCTAGCAATGTCCTGCGCAGTTGCCCTACCGCGATCAAATGGGATTCCGGCGCGACTGAAGTACAATGCTTCTTCAAGTCGGTTCCTGGTCAATTTAACAACATTAGGATCTAGCCACTGGCTTGATTCTGCTAAAGGCTGGCATAGCGTTGCCATGTCACACCCCGGTTTTTCCAGATCTCTGGCTACCTGGTTGATGCAGGCTGGCGGAATCAATGGCTCGTCTCCCTGAACATTCACGATAGTAACGTCGGCTGAAATCTCAAGGGTATTACAAGCCTCAGCAGCACGGTCTGTACCTGATTGATGGTGGCTAGATGTCATCACTACCTCACCACCAAAACCAGAAACACAGTCAAAAATAATCGAGTCTTCCGTCGCCACCACAACCCGGCTGGCATCACTTAACTGGGCTTGTTCAAACACTCGTTGAATCATGGGTTTGCCATGGATATCGGCCAGCGGCTTGCCAGGCAGCCGCTGGCTATTCATTCTAGCGGGGATAAGTACAACGTAAGACATGACTAACCCTGGTTAATTCGGATCCAGTGCTCGCGCTTCAGTCGGCAACATCACAGGTATATCATCACGAATAGGATACGCCAACCGATCAACCGGGCAGGCCAATTCATTTGCATTGCGATCATAATCCAGCCTTCCTTTACAAACAGGACAGACCAGAATCATTAATAATTTATTGTCTATGGCCATGAGCCTCCCTTGGTGCTGTTCAAAAAAATCAGGTTTGCACCGACAGTTTAAGTTTATCAAGAATACTTGTCATCAATGTGCTGGGAATTTGCGCGCCAACGGATAATACCCATACGTCGCCAAGAATTTCGGAGAGACCAATAGAGCGACACTTAATAGCATCTTTTTCAGTAATGATAATCGGCAGGTCATCAGCAAACACAAAATCTTCTTGGGTGAACATATAATGGTCTGGAAAAGGATGTTCGATTACTTGCAGACCTGATTGTTGCAAAGTAGAAAAAAACCGCTTTGGATTGCCAATCCCAGCCAGGCCATGAACCGGTCTTCCACTGAGTTCATCCATGCTCTGTTGTTTACCCGTAATCAGGTTGGTCAGTAGTTGAGGCACTAACTTCATCTGTATGGCATTTACCGGGGCCACACCCTTTTTATCTTCACCATTGACGACTACCCAATCAACCTCTGACATCCTGGATTTAGGTTCTCTCATTGGTCCCGCAGGCAGCGATCGTTCATTACCGAACCCTCGCTGACCATCGATCACCATAAGCTCTGCATCGCGGTGCATGCGGTAGTGTTGCAACCCATCATCACTGATAATGACATCACAGGGCGCTGTCTGCAGTAAGGCCTGAATCGCAGCGACCCGGTCGGCGCCGATTACCACTGGACATACTGCCTTAGTCGCGATTAGCACTGACTCATCACCAACCACCACCGGATTGCTATTGGCTGTCACTAACCCAGGCCTTCTCTGACTACCGCCATAACCTCTAGATATAACGCCTGGTTTAAAACCTAAGGCGGCAAGCTGACTGGCCAACTCTATCACTAGAGGCGTTTTACCGGTGCCGCCCACGGTGAGATTGCCAATGACCAAGACTGGCACAGGAGGTCGAAACTTCAATGCCTGTCGCAGGCGCTTACGCCTGAAAAATACAATACCCTCAAAGAGCCAACTCAGGGGTGTCAGGAGCGCTAACCAGGCAGCGTTTTCATACCATGCCTCTGGCAATCTGACTAGATTCTGAATCGCCAAGCGGTTGCGAACTGGCACCGTTGCAAGGTTAAAAGAAGGCTCTGGAAGTTCAGATGGGGTATCAACCACCAATTCACGCTGATCAGCATTTTCATACAAATTAGCGTAATAGCCGCCTAGCTCTAATAATTCAAGGTGGTTACCCTGCTCGACGATGCGTCCCTCATCCAAAACAAGGATTTTATCGGCTCCTTCAATGGTACTTAGCCTATGAGCTATAACAACCGTTGTTCGACCTGAAACGATGGCTTCAAGTCCTGATTGAATTGCTCTCTCGGATTCGGTATCTAAGGCTGAAGTCGCCTCGTCCAGTATCAAAACCGGGGCATCTTTCAACAATGCTCTGGCAATTGCCAGGCGTTGTCTCTGCCCACCCGACAGCAATAAACCATTATCGCCCACCATGGTGGATAAGCCGTCTGTCAATCCTTCGATAAAGTCCCAGGCATGAGCATCCTTGGCAGCCCTAATAACGGCTTCTCGGTCTGCGGAAGCTAGAGCCCCATAAGCAATATTACGCTCCACTGAGTCATTAAATAGAGTCACCTCTTGACTGACCAAGGCTAGGTGCTTTCTTAAATTGCCAAGAGAAAAATCCCCGATCGGATGACTATCTAACAATATCCGGCCTTCAGTCGGATTGTAAAAACGCGATATTAATGCTGCTAGAGTCGACTTTCCTCCACCAGACCGGCCAACCAGTGCGACCGTTTCTCCCGGGTTGACAACAAAATTAAGATCTTTAAGTACGTACTCCTGGTCCTTGCTATAGCTAAAGCTTACGTTCTCAAATTCGAGTTTACCTTCGACGGTTTGCAATTCCAGATGACCATTATCGTCTTCCTCCGGCTCATCTAATACTTCAAAAATATCACTTGCTGCAGCTATTCCTCGTTGAATAATGGATATGACCTCAGTTAATTGACGAATTGGCTTAGCAAGGAGTCCACCCGTAGTAATAAAGGCGACAACATCTCCGGTACTCATTCCCGCTCTCGCGCCAGGCAGCAGGATCAACCAAACTAAACCAGCCAATACCGTCGCCACTATAAGCTGTATCAGCGGCGTCGCTATCGATGAAGTGAGAACCATTTTCATGGATTGCCTGCGATTCGTCTGACTTACCTGATCAAATCTCTCTCGTTCATAGGCATTTCCACCATAGGTACGAACTTCACGATAGCCCTGCACTGCCTCCGACGCGACATGGGTCACATCACCCATCGAGTCCTGTATGCGCTCACTTATTTTCCTGAAGCGTCGGCCTGCTATCCGGGCTAGCAAGCCGATAAGCGGCGCTACGACTGCAAACACCAGCGTCAGCCGCCAGTTTAAATACAGCAGAAAGCCCAAATAGCCAACCACTGTGAAACCCTCTCGAAACAGGACTTTAATCGCGTCTGTCGCTGCCCCTGTGACCTGGGTAACATGAAATGTCAGCTTAGCAACCAGCCTTCCGAAAGCATGCTGGTCATAAAACTGGCTCGGAAGCTTGAGAAGTTGTTCAAATAAATCGCGACGCAGATTATAAATCATGGTAGTTGCCGCAAAATTAATGAAATAGTTACCCAAAAAGGTGCCTACTCCACGAATAAAAACGATGACGATAATAGCTGCAGGAACAAAGACCTGATTATTAATGTCGCTGATACCAAACCAGTCCATCAAAGATTCAACCGCAGTTGAGGGTCCAGATGAAGAACTCTCCAGGGAATCAACCAGATAGGAAACTAGCTGTACAACGCTCACATTACCGGCCGAATACAACAGAAACCCCACGATACTTAAGGCAAATGCTGTCCAAGGCGTATACGACAGTAACCGACGATAAATGGTTAGATCCGAGGCTGGGCTGTCTTCAGTCACGACTGGCTTCTCCGCCCTGAGTGCTAATGCTGATCTGCTCAAACCCCAATTGACCCGCCACATCTAATATAGTCACAACCGACTGATGCGGTGCCTGCCCGTCAGCAATTAACACCAATTGCCGATTATTAGCCCCTTCGCTGACGGCAACAAGCGCACCTCGCAGGGTTTCAATGGATTGATTGAGCAATACTTGCTCATTTACTGCATAGAGCCCTGATCTACCAACAGTGACTGTCACAGCCTCGCCCGAATTTCCGGAAGCAACCCCCTCTGCCGATGGTAGTTCAACCAATAGTTGGGTTTCCAAGGTAAATGAAGTAGAGACCATAAAGAAAATGAGTAGCAGGAAGACCACGTCAATAAGAGGCGTTAAATTAACTTCAGGGGGTTCTATTTTTCGGCGGGCAAATTTCATCCCCGTTGGAGTTCCGAATTCAGTACACTCTGGTTCTGCCCAGAAGCGGGCGTGGCACTGAGGACCTCAACCAGTTTAAGTGCATCCTGCTCCATCTCCATGACCAGTTCATCCACTCTGCGTTGAAAGAATCGATAAAAAAATAGACTTGGAATTGCCACTGTCAGCCCAGCAGCGGTGGTTATGAGCGCTTCGGATATCCCGCCCGCCAGGACGGCGGCGTTACCCACGCCTTCAAGTTGAATCGCGCTAAAAACCTTGATCATGCCTATAACCGTACCTAGCAGGCCAATTAAAGGACTCACTGCGGCGACGGTACCGAGCGTTGACAGATAGCGTTCCAGTTCATGTATCACCTGGCCGGATGCTTCTTCTATGCTCTGTTTCATCTGCTCACGACCGCGATGGTGATTGCCAATGCCTGTCGCGAGTATCGCTCCCAAGGGAGATTGTGAGCGGATCTGCTTGATTCGTTGAGGCGTCATCTGGTTTTGCTGGATCCACTGCCAGACCTCTGTAAGAAGTGCTTTTGGCACTACCTGAGAGCCCCTAAGGGTCCAGAAACGCTCGATACAGATAGCGGCTGAGATCACCGAGCAAATCAAGATCGGAACCATTAACCAACCACCCGCCTTCACCAGTTCAAACAAGACAATCTCCGATCTCCACATGAGCCCAAATCGTACCACAAGATTACCGCATCAAAGCCAGCTTTAAGCCAATCATGCTGATATCGCCTGTCAGAAACAGATACTCGATTCATGCGACAATTTTAGCATCGTGCAACCTGCCTATTTCTGTACCGCTTAATCCAAGTTCCTCCGCCAGAATCTGGTCTGTATGCTCTCCTAGGACAGGAGATTTCAAAGAAGGTAAATTCGGTGACTCAGAAAAGCGAATAGGCGAAGACGGAACAAGATAAGATCCAATGCCTGGCTGTTCAAGACTCTCGAATAAAGGATTGTCACTCGAACAATCCGGATCTTCCTGCACCATTTCCTGAAAGCTACGATAGGGTCCGTAGCACACGCTAGCCTGGTTAAATTTCTCCTCTATTAGCCCATAATCATGCTTGGAAAACCAGGGTTCAAGTACTGCCGCAATTTCCTGGCGGTTGGCAAACCTATTGCCTTCTGTATCAGTATGAATGCCTTTTTGCGTCAGTGCTTCAAACTGCTGCGCCGTATCTGTAGCTGTCTGTATAGCGCTCCATTGCTTTCCCGTTAGGCCAACAATCATGCAGCGGCGCCCATCTTTACTAACGAAGTCACGGCCAAAAGCGCCGTAAAGGTAATTCCCGACTCGCTCCCTGTCATGGTTATTAACCATCACCTCCGAGATATTGCCCAGATGTCCGGCCGTGGCCAAAGCAACATCTTTCAAGGCAATCCGGACTATTTGTCCCTTGCCAGTGCGTAGACGATACCGCTCAGCAGCCAGGAGAGCGGTTGCCGCCATTTGACCGGTAATATTGTCCCATGCTGGCAACAAATAATTGGTTGGGTGATCACTGTTTGCCGGACCAGTTGCATTTGTAAAACCAACCGCACAATTAACGGTATAATCAAGCGCGGAACCACCCTTTCGGTCGCCAAGCACGTTTACATAAATCAGATCCTTACGAACCTTACTCAACTCATCAAAGGCCAGCCAGCCTCTTTCCGGGAAATTGGTCAAAAACAATCCCGCTTCGGGATCGGGCCGCGATAACAAGGCAGTGATGATTTCTCTACCTTCGGGTTTCCGTATATCCAACTGAATTGATTGCTTGCCTTTATTCATTCCTGCCCAAAAAAGGCTGGTTCCAGATGCTGTAATCGGCCATCTCCGGTAATCCAAACCACCGCCGATCGGATCGAATCGAATCACCTTGGCACCTAGTTGAGCCAATGTCATACCACCTAAAGGAGCAGCGATAAATGCGCTCCCTTCGACGACAGTCATTCCTGATAATATTCCTTTCATATTAGATACTTATAGCAGTTAATTAATACTAAACTATGCAGTAAGGCAGGCTAATCGCCAATCAAGTACCTTTGCTGACTGCATTTCAGCGGGTGCTTCCGAGCCTCGCTGTGCCGTCACCTCGACGTGCAGTTTTAAAATACCCCCCTGCTGCAGGGATAATTTATCCTCAATGGTGACCCGGGTAGAGAGTATGTCCTGTTCAAACACCGGTCCCGTATGATCGCACTGATACCAGGCAAGAATAGAACACAGATTCGGTATCAGCCTGGTCATCTGCGCGCTAGCAACGGCAATGGTGTGCCCTCCATATACCAAGCGCTTACCATAAAAACTCCTGGTTGCATCAGTATGAGTCATGGCCATGTTTAAGGTCATCCGGACTAATTCAGGCGCGCAGGTGACCGTGTCAGCAGCTTCAATGTCAACAGTACTGCCGATTTCAAAGTCAGCGAACTTAGTTCCCTTAGCCAGTCGATCAAATTGATCCAACGACCAGTCA
>Ga0206679_10000999_pt1 | contig 23575 bp, 19 predicted proteins | sample M110012015metaG_FD_155464 | JGI IMG/M metagenome (GOLD analysis project Ga0206679, IMG submission 155464) | Ammonia-oxidizing marine archaeal communities from Monterey Bay, California, United States - M1 100m 12015 | ecosystem: Environmental > Aquatic > Marine > Intertidal zone | place: USA... | reverse complement strand
TAAAATTTTGGAAATACCCTCTATGTTTTTTACAGAAGTATTACATAAATTATCAATAATAATAGGCGTGAATCCGGAATTATAAAGTTCTACAACTGTATGAGAACCAATGTATCCAGCTCCTCCTGTTATTATAATTTTTTTTTCTGTCATTAAAAAGTTTTCCCTATACCCAGAACCCATCTCATTTGATGGTATTCTTCTCCGTAAGGTGGTCTGTTTAATAATAGAGGTAAATCTAATCGAATTACAAGTGGATGTATACTTTCTAATGGTCCCCAATTTCTGTGTGTATAAGTGAAACCAATACCAGCATCTGCTCTTAATTCAGAAAAGGCATCCATATAATTATTTCTATTTACTTCTTGAATATTTATAACTCCAGCGTCTCCAAATACATATGCTCCCAATCCATTTCTTCTTAGTTTGTGGGGTAAGTAAGAACTAAAATCTATTTCTGTAGAAAAAGAAGCTCCAGATGTCCCGTAATTAGTATTTCTAATCAGATTACCTTCTGTATCATATTCAGGAGCTAAATACCCAGTATAACCTCTTAAATTAAGTCCTCCTCCTATTTGAAAGTTCCCTAAGCTATTAGAATAAGTAAAATATTCAGAATTTAATATTCCATTTGTTCTGCTGAATTTATTATTGGATAGTTCTTCATTATTAGCTCCTGAAAGCCCTAATAAACTTTCTTGTGCCCAGTCAGAACCAGCTCCTAACTGTAAATAAGTTCTTGTATTTATCTTTAATCTGCCAGATTTATTGTTGTTTATAGCTGTTAAAGAAACACTACTATAGTCGTAGTCAGAACCTAAAGTTGAAGTTTTAAGAGCTAGTTGTAAGTTTCCTTTTCCGTAGCTATATTTGTACTTATGTTCTAAAGTTATATCTAATCTGTTATTATGTTTCCCTTTTGTCCAACTATCGTTTATCATATAATTGTCAGTAGAGTTTTTAGATCTATATAAAGAAACAAAATCTACAGAAATTTTATTATTTCCTTTAGTTCCTTCTTTTACAAGTGATATTTTATTGGATTGTAGACCTGCAATATAACTACTGTTAACATACAACCTACTATGTTTGCTGATTTTGTCCATATTAGTATTGTAACTTAATCGGTACGATAAATCATCATAATCAGAATAGTTTTCTGTAGTTTGATCTTGACCTATTCCTGAGTTCATCCATACAGTAGCATCAAAAATATGGTGGTGTCTTAAGTATCCTCCACTAAGGTTTAATCCTATTTTAGCTCCATCTGTAGAATTCCACCATATGTTTGGTTGAAATTTAATTTCATAATTTTTCCAATCAGGGTATTTCCAAAGGTTATCGTTAAAAGAAAAAGTGATATTTCTTTTTGAACTGTTATTTGGCATATAGGCATCTGCTAATCTTTGTGTTGGATCAATAATTACATCTTGTATTCCAGTAGGAATATTCAGTTCGGTTGTGTAAGTAGGATGAATAAGGTCCCAAGCATGCCATTTTGGTAGTACTGTAGCTTCAGTTTCTTTTACAAACCAATGATTCGGAATATGGTAATCGTACGATTTTCCATCATTTGCAACTACTGTAAAATCAATTGGCATTTGCATTCTTCCTTTTCTAGTAAATGTAACAGAATTATCTTTATGTTTTACACCATAGTCTATTCTCTTATCAGTGTCTAACCACTGATCGAAAAACCAGTTTAAATCTACTTTTGTGTACTGAATAATTGCATTCCTAAAATCTTCATTGTAGGGGTGAGCAATTTTCCAAGTTCCGAAATAGTGTTTCATAGAATTTAGGAAAAGTTCATCTCCTAAAACATATTGTAAGTTATATAACATTGATGCTGTTTTATAGTAAACATGTCTGTATCCACCACCATGTCTGAGTGCTCCATGAAAACAATCGGAATGTGTAGAGATAACAGGATCGTTCAATTTAGTAGCATCATTTATATATGCATAATAAACTCTACTGTCTATTGCTTTAACATCTTTTTTAAATTTTTGTTTGTATGTTGATTTTGGCTTGTTCTCAACTAAATAATCTCCATCAATTTTTATAAGCGCCCAAGCAGTTAAAAATTGAGTAAATCCTTCATCTAATAAAGCTCTGTATGTTTCATTATTTCCTACTTGACCAAAAAACCAGTTATGACCAATTTCGTGTGCTAATAAGCCTCTATACCCTGGGTCTTGTCCTCCATCTAAAGTCATCATTGGATATTCCATTCCATCTCTAGCATCTGCAACAATCATTTTGTGGTAGGTATACCTTCCGAAATCTTCTGAGAATACTTGTATACATTTTGAAGAGTAATCTGCTGCATTTTGCCATTTACTACAATGTGGCTCTTGTACTAACGAATAACTAACTTTGTCTTCCCACCAGCTTTCTCCAATTCTATAAGTTGGGTCAGCAGTAAATCCAAAATCATGTACATTTTCTGCATGAAATTTAAATGTTTTTGTTTCACCCCTTTTATAATCTGTAATTACGGAAGGTGAGCTATTCCAAGTTTTATCTTTAAAATTAGTTACATCTAATTTTTCTCTTAATTCTTTTGGGTAAACTTCATCTCTATTCAACATAAAGCCTGTACCATCTACTACATAATTAGATGCAAAAGTTAACTCTACATCAAATGCTCCGAAATCTCCATAAAACTCTTTTCCTAAGTGCTGATCTTTAGTCCAACCGAATTTCGCATCATACACACAAATTCTAGGGTACCAATGTACACCATCATAGTGTTTGTATCCCCATGAGTTAAAAACCTTCATTCTTCTTCTTACTCCTCCATCATCAAAATAGGTTTTAAAATTCATACTAAAAGTAATACTCTCACCAGATTTTAATGTTTTAGGTAGGTATACTTTTAATATAGTATTATCTAATTCTGTTTTTACTTTTTCTCCATCTACTTTTAAGTTTTCTACAACTGTTCCTAATCCTTTAGATTCATATCTTCCGTAATTTGGAGTTTTTCCATTTTGCTTTTGTAAGTCATCATAATACGAACCGGGTTGAAAAGCATTTTGGTATAAGTGAAAATAAACTATATCTAAATCATCTGGAGAGTTATTAGTATATGTTAAACTTTCAGTAGCAGTAACAATATTTGTTGTTTCATCAATATTGGCTTTTATATTGTAGTAAACATCTTGTTGCCAGTAAGCTGCATGTGGCATCTTGTTTTTCCAATAGTTAGGGTTATCTGCATTCTGATAAGTGTTTGGTGCAGATAACGCATCATAAGTGTGCTGTGCATTAAGTCCGAATATAGATAGAAGTAAGCAGCTAATAAGTAGTTTTTTCATAATCAATAATTTAGGGTTGCGAATTTACAAATCTGAATTAGAATCGCAATGTTTTTTTGAAGCAATTATACTAGCGTTTATTTCAAAACCAGTAAGTAGGATAATAGAGTTGAAATATATCCAAAGTAAAATGATAATCAGAGTACCAATAGAACCATATATCTGATTATATTGTGAGAAATTATTTATATAATAACTAAAAATAACAGAAGTGATAATTATAAATAAGGAAGCAAAAATAGTGCCTGGAGTAAAAACTTTCCATTTTACCGTATGGTTTGGAGCTAAATAAAATAGCAATGACATACCAAAAAGTAAAAAAGTAGACATCATTATCCATCTACTGAAAGTAAATAAATACAGATATTCAGCAGAAATAGTTCCATCAGCTAAAAGTGATGATAAATAAGTTTTACCGAAAATAATAATGATAATAGTAAGAATTAACATTACAGACAATATAAGTGTAAGTAGTAAAGAGATGGCTCTTTGATATAAAAAGGATCTAGATTCTCGGATGTGGAAAGAAGAGTTAAAAGCTTCAATCAGGGCACTTACTCCATTTGTAGAAAAATATAAGGCCAATATAAAACCAATAGAAAGTAGTCCTCCTCTAGGGTTGTTTACAATGTCGTCAATGGTTTTAAAAGCCATTTTATTTGTTGATTCTGGTAAAACACTCCCTAAAAGTTCCATTAATGTTTTCTGGAATCCTTCAATTGGTATGTAAGGGATAAGCGTGAAAATAAAAATAACTGCTGGAAAAAAGGCCAAGAAAAAATTAAAGGCCAAAGAGGAAGCTCTGGTGGTAATAGCGCCTTCCATTAGTCCTTTCCAAAAGAAAATAGTTACATCATAAATACTCAGTCCTTCAAACCCCCAAGGTTTAAATTTTTTAGAAATATTTTTTATGAGTGTAAACATTAGATGGCTTTTAAACTTAAATCAAAATTTAGTGCTGAATGAGTGAGTGCCCCAACAGAAATAAAATCTACACCACATTTTGCATATTCTGAAATAGTTTTCTCTGTTATTTCTCCACTTGATTCTGTTTGGCATTTTTTTCCAACTATCTTCACTGCTTCCTTTGTGGTTTTATAATCAAAATTATCTAGTAGAATCCTTTTAATTCCACCTTCATTTAGTATTTCTTTCACTTCCTCTAAACTTCTTGCTTCTACAATAATTTCTAAGTTCTTATTGTGTTGAGAAAGATATTTTTTTGTTTTCTGAATTGCTTTTGTAATTCCTCCTGCAAAATCAATATGATTGTCTTTTATCATAATCATATCGTATAAACCAAATCTATGGTTTACTCCACCTCCAATTTTTACTGCCCATTTTTCTAATTGTCTGTTTAAAGGAGTAGTTTTTCGGGTATCTAATAATTTGCAATCTGTATCAGAAATTAAAGAGTTTAAGTAAGTAGTTTTTGTAGCGATTGCACTCATGTGTTGCATACAATTGAGAACTAATCTTTCTGCAGTAAGGATGGAAATTGAGTTTCCTTCTACTAAAAGAGCTATATCTCCAAATTTTACTTTATCTCCATCTTTTAAAAATATTTCTACTTTTAAAGTAGAATCTACTTTTCGGAATATCATTTTCGCAAGTTCAATTCCAGCAATAATTCCTGTATCTTTTACTAATAAATGTGCTCTGTTTGTTGCATCTATTGGAATACTAGCAAGTGATGTATGATCTCCATCTCCCACATCTTCTAAAAGAGAATCTGTTATAAATTTTTCAAAATCTTTGTCTGTCATCAAGATACTAATTGTTAATATTGCCAAAAATACAAAAAATGAAGATTGTATTAATAACAATAGGAAAGACAAATGAAAAGTATTTGATAGAGGGGATTTCTAATTATCAGAAACGCTTAAAACATTATACTAATTTTGAGATGATGGAAATTCCGAACATTAAAAATGCAAAGAATTTATCAGAAGCGGAACTAATGAAAAAAGAAGGAGAATTGATTTTGAAACAAATACAATCTTCCGACCATTTAGTATTGTTGGACGATAAAGGGAAAGATTTTACCTCTCCAAAATTTGCACAAAAATTACAACAATGGATGCTTACCGGTAAAAAAAGGTTGGTATTTATAGTAGGAGGAGCTTACGGGTTCTCGGAGGAAGTATACACAAGAGGAAATGAAAAATTATCTCTTTCTAAAATGACCTTTTCTCACCAAATGGTACGATTGTTTTTTGTTGAGCAAATTTACAGAGGATATACCATATTAAATAATGAACCTTATCATCACGAATAAATGAAACTAGTTTTTGCCACTAACAACCTTAATAAATTATCTGAAATACAATCTTTAATCCCAGATGGAATTGAAATTTTAAGTTTAAAGGAAATTAATTGTAATGAGGAATTACCAGAAACAAATCCTACTTTGGAAGGGAACGCTTTGCAAAAAGCAAAGTATGTATTTGATAATTATGGTTTTAATTGTTTTGCAGATGATACCGGCTTAGAAATTGATGCTTTAGGGGGTGATCCTGGGGTGTATTCTGCCAGATACGCAGGGGAGGATTGCAGTGCAGAAGACAACATGAATTTGGTTTTAGAAAAACTAGAAGGAATAAATAATAGAACTGCAAAATTCAGAACTGTAATTGCACTTATTATTGATGGAAAAGAGATTCTATTTGAAGGAGAATGCGTAGGAAAAATCACTACATCTAAAAGTGGAGTAGAGGGTTTTGGTTACGATCCAATTTTCACTCCAAAAGGATATGATACTACCTTTGCTGAAATAACGAAAAACGAAAAAGGACAAATAAGTCACAGAGGAAAATCTGTGAAAAAGTTGGTTGGGTTTTTAAAATAAAATACAGTTAATTAGCATCCTCCATAGTCATACACAATATATATCTTTTTCTCATCTTCAGAGATGCCAATCCATAAAAAGGGTCCCATTTCGGAAAATGAAATGCTCCATGAATCTTTGCTAATATTTAAATCCAGAAAAGTATGTGAATTTAAATATCTCAATAAGTTATTTGATAATATATAAAAATCATCTCTTGAATCTATAGGTAATTCAATTCTGTCAGTTCTAGTTTTCTCATTCTCTTCTTCAATGATTATAATATTATTCTGGTAAGTTTTGATTCTTTTCGAGTCTATTAAGTTTCCAGCATCTTTATCAATATATTCTTCATAAACATAATCCTCTGAAATCATCATTGTCGTATCTTGTTCTTTAAAGATTATATTTCCTTCTTCTGTAGTTTGGTTTGTTGAGACTTCAAAAAATATTGAAAAGTCTATAGGTTTTTGTTCAGACAATAACCCAAAATATACATATCCCTTAACACCTTTATAATTAGCCTCTACATAGTATGATTGTATTGTATGTGTGTTATAACTAATATGTTTATGATTAGCTTTAAAGTTAGTAGAAAAATTAAATGTTAAATCATGTTTTGTTAATGGTCCATCAGTTACAATTAACTCCTCTCCATATCTAATTCTATTTAACACCTTACTATTAATATTAGGCCCTTCTCTAAATAATAAGGGTGCAGATGAATTTGAGTAATACCTTTTATTTTCAAATTTTATATTATCTATTTCAGAATATACTTGCGACCAAATAGTCACTATGGGAGATTCATTGTCTATTACTTTAACTTGTACTAATTTATTTTCTTGAATGTAAAAAGTATTAGTTACAACATCACTATTGCCAAAATCGTCTCTTGATCCTTTTTCTATTTTTAGAGTATCCTTAGTATTTACAATAATAGCTGTGTATGAACACATACAACAATTTAACAGTCTTTCTGATTCTAACTCCTCAAAATTATATACATCTTTATCTAAGTCAATAAAGAAAATAAATGAATTAGAAGATACTGCTTTATAAGAGTTCGTTTCTATGGTTTCTAAGAAACTAAGTTCATTTGCTCCATTTATCCACTTAGTATCAATATTACGTTTAAGAAAAGTAGTTTGGCCTAACAGAAATAATGGAGCACATAGTAATATTAGTAATAGTTTTTTCATAAAGCAAACTTACAGAAAATTTATGGGAAATATGAAGAGAAAAAAGTCGGGCTAGCAGGATTCGAACCCTTACAAATCAATTTCCTTTGGTAAAAACTGGCTTACATCTCCACCATTTTTTATAATATCACGGATAATGGTAGAGGAGATATGAGAAATTTCAGGAGGAGTAATAATAAAGATAGTTTCTACCTCTGAGTTTAAGTTTTTATTGGTTTGTGCAATGTTCTTTTCGTACTTAAAATCGTGAGAATCTCTCAATCCTCTCAATATGTATTTTGCATCTACTTTTTCACAAAAATCAACTGTAAGTCCTTCATAAAACTGCACTTCAATTTTAGGGTTGGTTTTATAAATATCCTTAATCCAGTTTTTTCTTTCTTCAATAGAGAAATATTCGTTTTTCTCTGAGTTTATCCCAACAGCAATTATTATTTTATCAAATAAAGGTAGAGCTCTATCTACTACCGATTTATGTCCTAAAGTAAAAGGAGAAAAGGAACCTGGAAAAATTGCAATTTTGCTCATTTTGTAAATTATTTATGATGTAAAAATAGGGAATTAAAACGAGAAAATACTAAAATGAACATTACCATATTTTCTGCATTCCATATTTTCCCCTTCAAATGAAGTAGAGTTATCATGTTCTATTATCAAACACCCATCTTTTTTCACCAAATTATCTTCAAAAATAATATCTTTCAACTTTTGGTATTCCGGAAAACTATAAGGAGGGTCGGCAAAAATAAAATTAAATTGTTTATTACATTTTTCAAGATAATCCAAGCAATCAGCTTTTATAGTAGAAATATTTAAGTCTAAATCTGTACATGTCTTATCAATAAATTTGATGCAATTTGTATTGCTGTCTACTGCTGTAATATGTTCTATTCCTCTAGAAGCAAATTCATAGCTTATATTTCCAGTTCCAGAAAATAAATCTAATACATTTTTTTCTTGAAAATAATATTTACTATCAATTATATTAAAGAGCGCTTCTTTAGCTCTGTCAGTAGTTGGTCTTACAGGTAAACTTACTGGAGGGTTTATTTTTCTACCTCTATGTGTACCGCTTACTATACGCACAATACTTGACTGAATAAAGAGAAATTTTGATGTTTAGATACCTTTCTAAGTTCCTTATTGAAAGAACAAGAATCACTTATTTCTCCAAATTTTATATTTCTGACATAGTCGTAAAGTAAAGAGTAATTTTCATCTCCTTTTTCAATATTACCAAAAAGATATAATTCGTTTTTATCGTTATTTAATTGTAATTGATCAAAACAAAATAGAGTATAATATAACATATCTGTCTCACTAGAAATCTTAAAGTAGTTATGAAATATAAGTTTTCCTTTTTCCAATACAACAAGTTCCATTATCTGATTTTGAATATATAAAAAAACTGATTTTTCAGTTAATGTTCCGTATTGTTTTATCAGTTGACTAATAAATATAGTACTACTATTTTTCTCTATAATTTCAGATTGAATTTGCTTGATGCTTGATGTAATGCTTTCATTTACAGAATATACAATTGTAGAGTCTGTCAGATGTATTATATCTGATTTAGTGTTATGGGATTCCCCTACAATAAAGTCTAAATATTTTTCTTTTTCCGTATCCTTGTAAATTGTATTTGGGATTATTGTAGATGGAAAATTTTTATAGGAAACAGAAGTTGTAGAGAATTTTTGTTTTAAAATTTCTTGAGAGGTTATAGCACGAACTAATTTTTCAACATTATTTTTATTCAGATGTATCAACTTAAAAAAGATGTATTCTAAATTTTTAGTATTTAATAGACTATAACAGAATTTGCTAGGAGATATTTCAATAGAAAGATGATAATTCTCAGTATTCTGAAGGTTTAAATCTTCTGAAGAAAGGGAGTAAATATTATTCTCCCCAATTTCCATTTGTTATTGTTTTTTCTAACGAACCAACTTGAATGTTATCTCTTTCCCCATTTTTCCTTAATACTTCATTTTCTTCATCTAAACCTAAAAATAAATCATCATAACTTGCAGATATTCTAAAGAAATACTTGTCAATTTCCCCTTGAGCTTGTTCCATTAAATTAGGGTGAGTTTCTTTAGTTGCAAAATCATATTTTATATTAGTATGAGGTATGTAGGTAATGCTATCTAAATTTAAAGAGATTCCCATTCTATGTTTCATGTAAATATTATCGAAAATAACATCTTTAACAGGTTGAATGGTTGTAATAATTAATCCTCTAGCATATCCTTCTTCTGTAGTTAAATCTCTAAAAAGTCCTCCAGAACTAATATATTTTTCTTTTATTGTAGATAACATTTCTTCATCAATAGTTTGTTCTACTAAAAAGTCTGCTTTTAGTCTTGCTTGTTTCCATTTATGAGGATGAGTAGGGATAGTATAATTTCCTTCTTTTAGGGTAGTAACAATCTTTATCTCTTCATTAATAGTGTAGTTTGCTAAAGAGTCAAAATTATTGGTTTCTTTTTCATTAATACCGATATACTGCTTCTGCATAGCATTTACATCTTCTATACCCTGAGTATTTTTTTCTGCTAACTGTATTAGTTTTTCTCGAGCATCAATTTCATTTTCATACTTTGCAATATTATCTTTACAACTACTTATAATAGTTTTGTTAGCATTTTCAGTTGAATCTTGTTTTGTAATAATAGAGAAAATAATTCCTTTTCTACCTTTTAGAACTTTTCCTTTTTCAGCTTTTTTCTTGGCTTTCTCTCTAACCTTAAATATCATTTCTGCACCAATAGTTTCTGTGTAAGTAGTCCTTTGGTGTATTGCAGATCTTATCATTCCTTCTGCATTTTCTTTTTGATCTTTATTGTTAGATATACTAGATTTTAAAGAAGAGATTCCTGTTTTATTAGATGAAATTATTTCTTTTAAAAACTCTGTAGAAATTGATGTATTAGTATCTAAATCAAAAATAGATGTAAAATTTTTGTGTATATTTTGATAAGTATTTTGAAGGTTTATAGTTTTTAAAACTTCATCATCAAAACTATTAAAATCATATTTAAAACTAGAAAATGATTTTTGTTTATTATATATATCTGAAATATTGTAAAGGTTAGTTACATTGATTTCGAAACTGTTATTTCTTGTTTTCCTATATTCTTCTGTAAAAGATAATTGATGAGCTGTATAGTGATCTACAGTAACATATCCTTTGTCTATTTTTTGTTGTTCTGTTAATGTAGTCCAACTCCCACCATTTTCTTTGTATATTCTTTTTGCTTCTTTATTAGGATTTATTAAATTTCTAATTAATTTGTTTTGAATGCTATTCCATTTCCTCATGTTTACTGGTATAGAGTCCTCATCTGCTTTTTCAGAGTTTATAAATTCGATATCTGTGTTAAATAAAAAGTATGTCAGACTATCTGGGTTATTTGTATAAGATCCATTTTGCCTTTTATACTCTAATTGAATTTCTCTTAAATCTTTTAACCTTTGTATGTTGTCTGATTTTCTTTCAGTCATTATTTTTCGTACATGAATTTCATTTGTAATATTTCCGTAAAGTCCGAAATAAGCAAGAAAAATAATTATAACCCAAAGAGTAACTTTTATAGCAGTAGTTTTCATTAACTAAATTTTTGTTTTGGCAAATCTACAATTTTTAATAAAAATATTAGAATTTGTTCTTTACTTTGTAAAAAATAATATTTATGAAACAGTTAATTTCAAAATTAATATTCAGTGCTATAGGTTGGAAGGTAGTAGGAGAGTTAACATACCCGGATAAATGTTTGGTTATTGCTGCTCCTCATACCTCAAATTGGGATTTCTTTATTGGTAGATGCTATGCTTATATAATTGGAATTGTGCCTAAATACCTCATTAAGAGTGAATTATTTTTACCTTTTTTAAGAACTTTAATAAAGTGGAATGGTGGAATTCCAGTATATCGCCATTCTAAAAATAATGTTGTTGATCAAATATCAGAAATATATAATTCTTCAGATAAATTTATTTTGGGAATCTCCCCTGAAGGAACCAGAAAAAGAGTAGAAAAGTGGAAATCAGGATTTTATCACATTGCTGTAAAATCAGATGTACCAATACTTCTTTTAAAAATGGATTATGGAAATAAAGAGATAGGTATTTTCAATCAATTTAAACCAACAGGAAACTTTGAAAATGACATGAGTTTTATTCAAAATCAATTTAAAGATATAAAAGGTAAAATACCAGAAAATTACAATCCAAAAATATATTAAATGAAATATTGGGACCAGATACCTTTGTTCCGATTAATACTTCCTTTTATATTAGGGATACTCTCTTCCATTTTTTTAGTATTGCCAAATATTCAATTTATTGCAATTTTATTAGTTATATTATTATTTGTTTCATTATTTTTCAATCAATATTCAAGTAGATGGTTATTTGGTTTTTTATCCTATATTTTATTTTTCTTATTTGGAATTTGCATTGTTCAGTCCAATCATTATATTTCTAAAGAAAAGTATTTCACTAATTATTCTTCAGAATATTATGAGGTTAAATTATTAGAAAATGTTGTAGAAAAGCCAAATTCCTTAAAAGCAGAAGTAGAAGTTTTAAAATGTTTTGTAGAAGAAAGGGAGATATCTACTATTGGTAAGGCTATTATATATTTAGAAAGAGATTCTATTTCTCAAGTATTAAAGTACGGAGATCATATTTTAATACATATGGATTGGGAAATAGTTAAAGGACCTACAAATCCTGCGCAATTTAATTATAAAGAGTTCCTAAAAAATAAAGGTATCTTTCATCAATCCTATCTTACTAATAATAAATGGACTTTTAAAAATGAAAATACAGGATTACAGGTAAAGCGTTTTTCTCTAAATTTAAGAAAAATAGCTTTAAACTTATTGAAAAAATATAATTTCTCAGAAGAAGTTCTTTCTGTTTCGTCCGCACTTTTGCTAGGAGACAAAGATTTATTAGATAGAGAAACGGTTTTAATGTATTCAAGTTCAGGAGCAATGCATGTATTAGCTGTCTCAGGTTTACATGTTGGTATTATATTTTTAGCCTTTTCTTATTTTCTGTTTTTCTTAGATAAAATAAAGCATGGAAAATATATAAAAGCATCTATTCTTATACTAGTATTATGGTCATATGCTTTATTTACTGGTATGTCAGCATCTGTTTTAAGAGCTTCTACAATGTTTTCTTTTGTAATAATTGGAGGAGTGTTAAAACGAAAAACAAATATTTACAATACTCTTACTGCTTCTGCTTTTTTATTACTAATCCTAAATCCTTTAATAATAATGCAAGTTGGTTTTCAACTATCGTATATAGCGGTAATTGGTATAGTTTATTTGCAACCAAAAATTTATAAATTATTTTATCTAAAAAACTGGTTGTTAGATAAAATTTGGATAATAAGTAGTGTCTCTATTGCAGCTCAAATTGCAACTTTTCCTTTAGGAATGTACTATTTTCATCAATATCCAAATTATTTTTTATTATCTAATTTGTTTGTAATTCCACTAGCAACAATAATTCTAAATCTTTCGTTGATTATGTTTGTTACGTCATTTATCCCATTTGTTTCAGAGTTTTTAGGAACGATAGTGAGATTTTTAGTAGAACTTTTAAATAAGTCTGTTAAATGGGTAGATCAACTACCTTATTCCTTAAATTTAGGAATTGATATTAGCTTTATAGAAACTCTTTTAATTTATATTTTTTTAATCATTTTTTTAGTTTCTGTAGTAAATAAATTTTTTAAATATATTCAGATTTCTATCTTTATCTTAATTGTTTCTATGGGGCTCCAGATAAGTGAATCACACCTTTTATTAAAACAGAAGAAAATAGTTTTATATGATGTTCCGAAAGGAACAGCTATTGATTTTATAGATGGTACAGATTGCTATTTTAAAGCTACTGATTGGTTAGTAGAGGATAAAAGTAAAATGAGATTTAATATTTTACATCACAGATGGGAAATAAACATTGACCAAGTAAACCGTATTGTAAGTGATTTTGAATCTGAAAATATCAAGTTTAAGAATGATTTACTACAGTTTTATGACAAGAAATTTTATTTTTTGAAAGATGCAAATTATGTAAAAGTAGAGAGTCCTATAGATGTAGATTACCTAATAATAGAGAAGGGAAAACTGGATAATTTAAATAGTTTTTTAGAATCGTATAATGTAAATACAATACTCTTTACCTCTTTTCTGTCGTATTCAGAAAAACAAAAAATGAAAGTTCTTAGTAAAGATAAAAATATAATTTTTCATGATATAAAAGAGGAGGGTTCTTTTGTGTTAAACTTAAAGTAAATAATTGTATTTTTGTTTTCAATATGTCATCTAATAATATAAGTAAAATAAGAGAGGATTTTAAGAAATCAAAAATTGACTTTGATTCTGCTCCAGAACATCCCATAAAGATGTTTAACAATTGGTTTGACATGGCCTTGGAAGAGGATAAAGATAATGCTATTTCTTTTGTTTTATCTACTATTTCTAAAGAGATAATTCCTTCTTCAAGAGTCGTTTTGCTTAGAGGAGTAAACGAAAAGGGATTTACTTTCTTCACTAATTATAAAAGTTCTAAGGCGTCTGATATTGAAAATAACAATATGGTTTCTGCAAATTTTTTCTGGGAAAAACTAGAGAAACAAGTGAGAATAGTAGGTAAGGCTGTGAAGATTTCATCTTCTCAATCAGATGATTATTTTAGTAGTAGACCAAGAGAAAGTCAATTGGGTGCTTGGGCTTCCGACCAGAGTTCTATCATTAATTTATATTATAAATTGATGAATAAAGTAGATGAATTTGAGGGGATGTTTAAAGGGAAAACAGTAAACAGACCACTGCATTGGGGAGGGTACTGTATTGCACCAGAAAAAGTAGAATTTTGGCAGGGGAGGCCTTCAAGGCTTCACGATAGGTTATTGTATACTAAAGAAGAAAATAATTGGAAAAAAGAAAGGTTAGCTCCTTAAGAACTAACCTTCTAATTTAAGATACACAGGGTTTATTTTGCTTTTTTAGTTACTTTCTTTTTTGCAGTAGTTTTCTTTTTCGGAGCAGCTTTTTCTTCTGTTTTAGCTTCTTCTTTTACTTCCTTTACTTTAGCTACAAATTTTTCTGTTTCTATTTTTCTAATTCTTGATTTTCCATAAGAACCAGAAAACCTCTTTCCTTTTTTTGATTTTATATCACCTCTTCCCATAATTTTTTTATTTTTTATTTACGGCAAAGATAGTAAATTATATTTTACATTTTCTCTTTAAAAATTCTTCTTCTATTTGAACAGATGCTTTTATAGTATTACGGAGCCACTCTAATAAAATATCTGTTTTTTCTTCTTCATTAATTTTCCAACTATTATTTTCTTTTCTCATTTTATTACTTAAATTTTGGCAACAGATGGCAGCTGAAACAGATATATTTAAACTTTCTGTAAAACCATACATATCGATTTTCAACCTTTTGTCAGATAGATTTAATGCCTCTTCCGATAGTCCTGTAAGTTCTGTTCCTAGTAGTATAGCTATATTATTATTTTTTATATCAATTTTATCTAAACTAATATTAGATTTGTGTGGAGTTGTAGCAATTACCTGATAACCTTCTTTTTTTAAATTTTTAATACAATCAGCAGTATTGTTTTCTTTTTTATTATGATGAATAATATTTAACCATTTTCCTGCACCTAAAGAAACAGTTTTGTCAGATATGAATTCATTTTTATTTTCAATAATATGGATATCTTGTAATCCAAAGCAGTCTGCAGAACGCATAGCAGCGCTAATATTTCTAGATTGAAAAACATCTTCTAAAACTAAGGTGAGTTTTCTGCTTCTTAAATTTATTTTCTCTTCAAATAAATGCAGCCTTTCTTCTGTTACAAAAGACTTAAGATGTTCTACTAATTCAGACTTTAAGCTATCGTCCATTTTTCAGTTATCTTATTTCCTAAAAGAAATTGAGATATATTTACAGCATTTTTCCCAGCAACTTGTAGTTTTTCAATAAAAATACTTCCTTCCGACAAGTTTACTTTTAAGAAAGTTTTCTGGTCAGTTTCTAAACTCATTATATTATTATTGGTTTCAGATGAAAATCTACTTAAAAGTAGTTTTACCCTTATTTCTTTTTTTTGTTCAGTTTTAAATAAAAACCATGTAGATGGGCATATTGCAACATCTTTTAAGTTTTCTGTTGATGATAATACAGGAGATAGACCTCTTATTAAATTATGAATTTCTGAAGCATTTTTTGTCCAATCTATTTTAGTCAGTTCTTTAGTTAGTTTTGGAGCGTTTTGTATAGCTAAATCCTGATTTTGTATTGTAGCAGAAATGTTATTTTCTCTAATTTTATTTATTGTAGTAAGTAAAAGTGCAGATCCTTTATTCATTAATTCATTATGTAATTGAGCAGCAGTTGTATTGTTAGTTAATATAACTTCTTTTTGTAATAGTATCTCTCCGCTATCTATTTTCTCATCAATAAAAAATGTAGTAATTCCTGTTATCTCCTCTCCATTTATTAATACTCTGTTTATAGGAGCTGCTCCTCTGTAGTTGGGAAGTAGAGAGGTGTGTAAATTAATGCTACCTAATCTAGGTATGTTCCAAATTTCTTTTGGTAACATTCTGAAGGCTACTACTACAAAAAGATCAGCATGTAATGATTTTAGATGTTCAATTAATCCATCTTCTTTTAAGGAGTTTGGAGTTAAAACTTCAATATTTAATTCTTCTGCTTTTAATTTCACATCAGTAGCTATTACTTTTTTTCCTCTACCTTTTTGTTTGTCGGGAGCACTAATTACCGAAACTATATTTAATCCTTTTTCATGGAGAAAATGTAGGTTTGTAGCCGCAAATCCTGGTGTTCCGAAAAATACAATTTTCATTTTTATAAATTTTTACAAATATACTATTAGGTGTAACTAATCTTTGTTCTTCTTCACTTTATTTCCTTCTATTAATAATTCTTCATTTTCTACTAAAAAGTTCAATACTTTTATTATTTTCTCTTCACTAAAATCTTTTATTTTAGAGCAAATCTCCGGAATAGAGTATTCCTTTTTATCTATTAATTTTATAATTTCCTTTTTTATGTTTTCAAATTTCAGATCTGAAATTTCTAGTTTATTTCTTTCTCTACAAATATCACATTTCCCACACCTGTATTTTTGTTCTTCACCAAAATAGGATAAAATTATCTTAGTTCGACAGTCTGTATTCTGACAGCAGTAATGTAAAATAAAGTCCATTCTTTTTAACTCGGTATTTTTTCGTTCTAATAATTTTTCTTCTGATATATGAAGGTACTTATTTTCAACTCTATTTTGAAGGTATGTAATTTGTGTGCTTTGTTTTTTAGGAGAATAGTTAAGTATTTCAAGCTGTTCTAACCGAATTAATATTTCTTTGATTTTAAGTTCAGTAGTATTAGATCTAGCTGCAAGTGTGCTTTCGTTAATGTTTACAAAATCATCAAACAGACCGCTATAGGATCGGAGTAAAAGTTTAAGATAAGGGTCAAAAAAACTATTTGCTATTTGAAATTTATACAGTTCTGCATTGTTGCTTGTAATATGTATCCTAGAGTAATTATTATAAATATTACTTAGTTTTAAGTAATTTTCTTTCTCCAGGTATTTCAGAATGTTATATACTTTTAAGCTATTTATTTTATATTTTTGGCTAAAGTCTGCTAAATCAAAATCAAAACTTTCTTCTATTCCATTGTATATTGCCAGCTGAAAATAGTTTGCTAATTTTTGATATACAATTTTTATTTCTTCAATCGAAGGGAAGTGTAACTCAATAAATTCTTTTAAATATTTTATATCCGAACCATTGTATAGTAAAACAGCATACGCTTGTTTTTCATCTCTTCCAGCTCTTCCAGTTTCCTGAAAATAGGACTCTATTGTAGAAGGAATATGGTGGTGTATTACTAATCTTACATCTGACTTGTCTATCCCCATTCCGAAAGCATTAGTGGAAACCATTACCCTTGTTTTCGAGTTTTTCCAACTTAATTGTCGTTTATCCCTTTCGGATATATTTAGACCAGCATGATAATAGTTCGAACTAATATTATTATCCGTAAGTAATTTAGAAATATTCATGCTATCTTTTCTGCTTTTTACATAGACTATAGCACTTCCATCTATTTTATTAAGAATGCTAATTAATTTATTTTTTTTATCATTTTCTTTTATAATAATATAAGATAAATTTTCTCTTATAAAAGAGGACTGAATTAGATTATGCTCCTTAAACTCTAAATTATTTTGAATGTCAGTTACAACTTTTGGAGTAGCAGTTGCGGTAAGTGCTAAAATTGGTGTTTCCGGAAATACCTTTCTTATTTCAGATATATTTCTGTAAGATGGCCTGAAATTATGTCCCCATTCAGAAATACAATGAGCTTCATCTACCGCAATCAAATTGACATTCATTTCTGATATCTTTTTTTGTACTAATTCGTTTTGCAATCTTTCGGGGGAAAGGTAAAGAAATTTATATCCGCCAAAAATACAATTTGTTAAAGCTATATCTAATTCTCTATAACTTAAGTCAGAAGTTATTGCAACTGCCTTAATTCCTTTACTTTTTATGTTTTCTACTTGGTCCTTCATTAAGGCAATAAGAGGTGATATTACAAGACATATACCCTCCATCATTAAAGAGGGGGCTTGGTAACAAATAGATTTCCCTCCTCCAGTTGGTAGGAGAGCTAAGGTGTCTTTTCCTTTTAAAACAAAGTTTATAATTTCTTCTTGATTTTCTCTGAAAGAAGAATGTCCCCAATATTTTAATAATATTTCTTTTGTTGTATGCACAAATACGAAAATAAAAAAAAGCCCTCAGAAAAGAGGGCTTTTTTTATAAAATTAAAACTTAAATTATTCTACAATTAATTTTCTCTTTATAGTAGTTTCATTAGAATTGATATTTAAGATATAAATCCCTTTATCTAAATCACAAATATTAATACTAGTTTGTATAGAATTTACATTTTCTGATTTTACTAACTGCCCTGCAATATTGTAAAGTTGCACAGAGTTAATAATAAAGTTACTGTTTTCTATAGTAATATTTTCTTTAGCAGGATTAGGGTAAATACTTGTAGAGTGATCTACAACATTATGTACTGATAAAGCATTCCCTAAATTAAGAGCTACATATATTCTAGGGTTTAAGTAACCTTGTACTGTATCAATATAGGTTCTTCCTTTTGCTGCAGACATATCAGGGTTTCCTAAAAGTGAATTAGCAGCTCCGTATCCTGCAGGAGCTTGGTTTACTGCTTGAAACATTAGATCATACATATTGTTATCCCACCAATCCCAAGGAGCTCCTTGTTCTTCTTCAAACTCACCAAATGCGTTTGGAGAAGCAGATGGAGTTGGTGTTACTAAAATATTTAATCCTTCATAACCACTATTATTAACGTTGGCAGCTACTGTATACGAATCTGTAAATCCTGCATTAACAAATACATCATTATTTCCATACTGATTTGCATAGTGCTGTATAGTTCTACTTCCCATTACCTCTACTACAAAATCTCCAGTTGTAGGAACAATTACATCTCCAGTATCTAAAGGAGCGTATGGGTCGTTGTTAGTATGGAACGAAACCATTGGAACGTCTCCATCTTCTAACCAAGATATATCAGCTAAAGCACCTCCTAAGTTAAATGCTAAGTTAATATCATTTGAATACTGAGGGTTGTTAGGAATGTTTAATGGCATTGTAGAGTCTACTAAAGGAATAAGATTTCCTGAAGAATCAACAACAAACATTGGATTCCCAAAATTCGGATTAAATGTAGTGTCCATTGTTAAAAAGATTCCTGTTGAATCAAAAGTTGAATCTATAGATATAATAGGAGTATTGTCAATTAAAGGAGCGTAAGTTAAATTTGTCCCATCAAGATTACCCATAAAGAAAGGAATAACATATGGAACAGGGAATTGAGGATTTGACATATCAATAAATTTTGGAAGATATAATTCTGCTTCATCATCTAAAGTAGCGTAGCCTAGAGAAATATAAGCACCCGTACCATGGCCTCCTAAAACGATTTTAGTTGGATCAATTCCGTAAGGATTTCCGTTATCTTCTGTCATCCTCATGTATCTTACCATTGCTTTTGCATCATGAATACCTCTGTAAGCAGCTTGTAATAAAGTTGAAGTTCTAACATTTTGGTCTGTTGAAACAGGGTTCCAACCAAGTCTGTTATCCATTGCTACAGCAACATAACCTTTTTTTGCCCATCTCATACATTGTTCTACAATAGAAGAGTCTTTTCTGGATCCTGTAGGTTGTCCGTTTGCAACTGCAGGAAGAAATGATCCTGTATGCGCAACAATAATTACCGGTCTGTTTGTTAAGGAATCTCCAGATGGTTCGTATATATCACATAGGATTGGCATAAGTGCCGGGCTTAAACCAATTAGCACTGGTTCAATACTAACGTTTTGCGCAAAAACAACACTGTCTGTTAGTTGTACATCTGTAAATACTTCATCCAGATATCTGTTTTGTGAATTGGCAGTTACTCCTAAAAATAATAAGGAAACTGTAAGTAAATTTTGTAGAGTTTTTTTCATAGTTACTAAATTTTGATTTATTTTACAATAATAGTGAATTTATTTTAATTCGAAAAGTAAGGATATATAGGTCATTCTACCAATGTATGGACCTCCATATACTTCAAAATGCATGTTATTTAGAATATTAGAACTTCCTAGTTTTAGTGTAGCGTTGTATTTTGGTATTTTTTTACTTATCTGCATATCAACTAAATCGTATGTTGGTATTTCCCCTGTAAATTGTGGAGATCCTTCATAAGTAAATCCTTCTACCCACTTATAGTTAATATTAAAAGCAAAATTTCTTAAAATCATATATTCAGAACTGAAATGTAAATCTCTTCCTGCGAACCCAAGATTGTACTTGTGTTCAGGTGTGTTATATGCAGGTATTATTGGATCTTCTGTTCCTTCTTCATTTAATTTATTCCAGCTATAATTACCATTAAATGTAAACTGTGAGGAAATATAATAATTTAAACCTATAGAAGCTCCTTGTGTAGTCACAGTGTTTTCGGAGTTTGCAGCCATACGATATGCTTGTATAGATGGTAGGGATATTTCGTAGGCACCAGTAGTTGAGTCATCTTGCAGAGTTTGATATTTCACTCCTACCTTATATCCAATAAAATCAGTATATTTGGAGTAATAATAGTTTGCATCAATATATACTTTATCAAAAATAGTGGTTCGATATCCTATCTCAGCAGATTTTGCTTTTTCTGGTTTTATAGGGTTTACACTAAAAAACTTTAAACTATCTTTATTTAATTGAGCAGGTAAAAAATAGTTTACTAAAGATTGAACTGTTACTAAATTTTCTCCATAATTTACTCCATGTCCGTTAAGGTTTCCTATTAGAATAGCTCTACCAACATTATAGAATAAATATTGGTCGGATAAAGTTGGGTTTCTTACAGCAGAAGAAAAAGAAAATCTTAAAATATCTTTATCTGAAGCTTTATAAACTAAAGACGCAGCAGGAGAGAAATTAAAATTAAAATTTTCATTTTTATCCATACGAAAGGTTCCATTTACTTTTATCTTATCGTTAAATATATTTGATTCAAATCCAGAATAAATACCAAATTCAGTGTTGGAAATTATGGAAGCGGTATCCATAAATATAGATCCTTTAGAATCTGGACTATATTGACGGAAATTAGCTCCTATTTTTATAGTAGAGAAACTAGGGTTAAATTGATATTCTGTATGTATATGGTTTAAAGCAGATTTATCATAAAATCCTGTTCCTCCTTCTAAAAATGAGGTTCGTGATGTAATATCATTTAATGCATTTTCAAATTCTTCAGTTCCTGGAATTAACTGATTATTTTCTAAATCGGTTTCTGCTCTTGTAAAGTTATGAGCTGAAATTAATGCTTCTGTATTTGCATTTAAAACGGAGTCACTTAAATTCATCCAGTCTATAATTTCTATTATTTCCCCATTAAATGTATGTACTGTCTCTACAAATGGGAAATAAGGAACACTATAGGTTGAATCTTCTGGTACACTCCATCCTAGATCTTCCCAAGAGAAGTTATCTTTCCAATTATTTTTATATGCAGTGTACCAATCTTGGTTTGAAGTCTGATTGTATTCTTGAAGTTTAAGTGCTGTAAAAACAGCATCATAACTTTTACCAGCATCTTCTTGAGATCGATACGCTCTAATAAAGAACTTATCTTCTTGTTTTATTTCTAAAATATTTTGAAAAAATTGAATATCTTTTAAACTAAATCGATTATCTCCTTGGTAAACGGTAGTACCTGTTCCGTAATTAAATTTATATAACATTTCGGTTTTGGAGCTGAGTTTGTAATGCATTGAAGTAGAAAACTTCAGGTTATTAGTATTATAATCCACAATATCTTTTTCCCAATATCCGGATCGTAAAAACAATCCTAATCCTGGGTGAGTGAAGTAGTTTAAGTTTACATTTTCTCTTACATCATTTAGGTTTCCGTCTGTATCTTCATCTCCATATCGGTTTATGGCATCATACCCCCCAGGGTTATTTATGTTTGCGACAGTTCCTTCTACCTGTGCTATGTTATTTGCTTCCCAGTCGTGAGCTTGCATGTACGAAAGATTTATTTTATAAGCAAATATATCTTCACCATCTTTATTTTGAAATTTCTCTGCAAGTCGTATAGAGTTTTCAAATAAATTTCGGCTACCAAATTTAGTTTGAACGCTTAATCCGGTATGAATAAAAGGATTTTTAGTATCCATTTTTATGACTCCATTAAAGGCGTTTGGTCCGAAATAAGCAGAACTTGCACCTTGTATTATCTCTACTTTTATAATGTCTAGTTCTGATGCTCCTAAAAAGTTACCCAAAGAGAAATTCATTCCAGGAGCTTGATTGTCCACTCCATCAATAATTTGCAACGAACGAACAGGAGAAGTACTGTTAAACCCTCTAGTATTAATAATTTTAAACCCAAGACTAGCTGCCGATATATCTACTCCTTTTAAAGCTCCTAATCCATCATAAAAATTTGCAGATGGAGTTTCTTTAATTGCTAAAATATCTAAAGATTCTACCGTTAGTGGACTTTCTTTTTGCTTTTCAGTTAACCTTGAGTCTACAATTTTAACTTCTTTTAGTAACTTGTTATCTGATTTTAGATAGATATTGTAAATTCCTTTTTTTTGTGTCCATTCCTCTTTTTGTATACTGATAACTTTAGTTGAATATCCCATGTAAGAAAGAGTAAGTTTTAAAGGGAAACTTACGGAGGGTATATTTATTTCAAAGTTACCATTAAAGTCAGTAGAAACACCAATATTTTGTGCTTTCCAGACTACATTTGCTCCTATTAATTCTTCTTTGGTAAGTTTGTCAGAGATTTTACCCTTCACAATAATTTGTGAAAAACAAATTTGAGAAATAAGTAAAGAAAAAAGAAGTAAAAGTCTATTCATAAAAATAATTTCTATTATTTCGCAAGATAGTATTTTATGAGCAAATATATATTACATAATTTTGATTTTTTGAGGGAGGAAGACTTCTCTCTCAAAATAAACAACCGTTCTTTTTTGTATTCAGATGGTTTTTTTGAAAGTATAAAAGTAATAAATACTAATTGTTTTAATTTAGAATCTCATTTTAGTAGAATTACAAAAACTGCAGAATTTTTTAAGATGGATTTTGATTTTTCATTTTCAGAATTACAAAATACACTAGATAATTTAATAGAAAAAAACAAAATTGTAGGAGGGAGGATTAGAATGGTATTCTATAGAGAATCGGAAGGAAAATATTTTCCAAAAGAAAATAAGTTAAGTTTTGTAGCCGAAATTGAAAAATCAGAAAATAGTTTTACTTTAAATGAAGATGGACTGAAGTTGGGACTCTTTACTGAAATGAGAAAAGACAAGAGTAAGTTTTCAAATTGTAAAACTACAAATGCTACTATTTCTGTTTTGGCCTCTATTTATGCAAAAGAAAATACTTGGGACGACTGTTTACTTGTAAATACAGAGGATAATATTATTGAAAGCACTAACTCCAGTTTATTTGTTGTAAAAGGGGATAAGATAATTACACCACCAATTATAGATGGATGCGTAGATGGAACAATGAGAAATTTTGTGAA